>Ga0209653_1000025_pt1 | contig 124507 bp, 120 predicted proteins | sample SaaInl6LU_22_DNA_FD_184644 | JGI IMG/M metagenome (GOLD analysis project Ga0209653, IMG submission 184644) | Marine microbial communities from expanding oxygen minimum zones in the Saanich Inlet - ESP_116LU_22_DNA (SPAdes) (version 2) | ecosystem: Environmental > Aquatic > Marine > Intertidal... | reverse complement strand
TTTCTTTGGTTTGACTTTCGCTTCAGCGCGGGTCTTTTTCTTTAGCTCGTTGTTTGTTCGAGTATCCAGCTTGCCCTCAGTGAAACCGCATCAACAAATACCCAGTCTTCCTCAGTCGACTCGCCTTTCCTTAGGTGGGGGGATTGTTTGGCTATGCGTGTGCGCATTGGCTGTTGGGTCGGCTGCTTTTGCCGAGTCAGAGGAGGTTGAGTTTGAAGGTCCGCAGACTTACCGAGAGATGATTGCTCTATTAGACCCGATGGAGACCAGTGGCTTGGATAGCCAGTTAGCGAGCGTTTTAAGGGATTACTACGAATACAATTTTAGCGACAGAGCGACATGGGGGGGTGTTGAAAGTATACGTTTTGAGGGGGAGTTAATTACGTCGCATGGCACGCTGCGCTTCGTGGCTTTTAAGAAAAAGCCCGACTATTGTAAAGTGGTGGTGTTTCGTGGGGTTCAACCGCTCCTAGTTATGGGGTATGATGGTGAAGATGCCTGGCAGATAGATATGGCGATATCTGGAGAGGCGCGAGCGATGTCGACTGGAGAGGCGCTGAATTTTATACGTGATGCGACGACTGGAGGGCATCTGTTTTACCCGCAATTTCCAGGCAAAACGATAGAACTAAAAGGATCTACACTTACAGGGGGCCGTCGTTGCTTCGAGTTGCTGGTGGCCCTGCCGAATGGTCAGCGTGTCACCTACATGCTAGGAATGCTCGACTTTAGAGAATATCAGCAAATTACGGAGAATGCGTTGACTGGAAAGCGAGAGGTGATTACGCACACGCATTTCCGCGAACATCAAGGTGTTCGCCTGCCTGCGCGCAGTGAGCTCACGATCGATGAAGAACTCGTGCATACTGTGGTGGTGCACAATGTGCAGTTTAATTTGGGAGTGATGCCTTGGATGTTTGCTCGCGCTTCAGGGGCCTTATTGGCGGGGGCTGAGGATGCTGGACATTTTTCAAGTTTCGGAGTGGATTTGGAGCGTTTGCAGATGGAGCCAATCCCTGTAGAAGCAAGCGATCCCCTTATTGACGGCTCTTTTTCGCCTTTTGCGCCGCCATCGGCGTTCAACCTCTCAGATGCCGAAGTGCAGTTGCTGGTCGATGATATCGAGGCGGGGCCTTAAATCTCCCGCGAGTGCGTATTTGCCTTGTGTTACGGTGTGTATTCATGGGCTTTTAGGGTCGATTTTACGCATTGGGCGTCTGAATATGTGAATCCGCGTAAGCAGTGGATCGCTTGTAGATGCTGAAATGCTTTCGAAATTTCTGTAAAATATCCAGTATCACCGCCTTTTCCTTGCTGTTCTTTTTTTGCTTGTTCTACATAAAACAGTATCTATTATTAAGCCCTAAAAATCCTAAAAACCCTAAAAACCCTAAAAACCCATTATGAAGCATTATATAAAACCCACTTTTGTCCTCGCGGGAGCTCTGCTCGCTGCTTCCTCTTTTCTTAATGCTGGCGCCTCAGCTCCAACTCCAGTGGCGACGGTGCCTGTTGGGTATTCGACTTGGGAGATTGCTGCTGGAACAGGCAGTGCTCGTTCGTTAACATCGTTGGCATTGCCTTTATATCAACCTACTTCTAGCATTGACGGTGCTGCAACAGGTGTGATTACAGGTGTCACATCTTCTACGATTACTGTTTCAGGTGCCGGATGGACTCCTGGCGACTTGTCGGCTGCTGCGGCGCCTTTTTGTTTACGTATCACTAAGGATGGTTCTGCCGCTGAGGGGAGAACTTTGCTAGTGTCCACTACTGCTGCAAATACTGCGGACACTTTGACAATCGATTTATCTAGTTCTGGGGTTTCGGATTTGACGACTCTTGGTATTGCCGCTAACACGGATACATTTGAACTAATAGAGTGTGACACGCTATCTTCATTATTTGGAGAGCCTGCTGTGGGAGGCGTTATTGGTGGAGAGTTTGCTGCAGCGGATGTGGTCTGGCTCTATCTCGATGGTGCTTGGGCGAAGTTTTACTATAATACTACTTTAGATCGCTGGACTCGATTCACTTTGGGTAATCCTGACGCTTCTAACCAACCAGTATTACCTGACTCGGGTATATTATATTCTCGTCTTGCCGATGAATCATCAAGTTTAGTTGTTACTGGAACTGTTCCATCGACTGATCGTGAAGTTACTATTCGTCAAGCTGGATTCAGTGTCATTGGCTCGTCTTGGCCAGTTGACATGCGTTTAGATGCTACTGGTATTGAACTAATTCCCGAATGGACTGCATCTGCTGACGTCAATGTTGCTGATGTTGTTTGGATTTATTCAACAGGCTCTTGGAGTAAGTTTTATTATGATGGTGCAAACTGGCGTCGTAAGACTTTAGGAACCCCAGTGTCTGATGACTTTACAGTAAGTGGCGGTAGTGCTGTATTAATCCAACGACTTTCACCTGCCTCAAGTGACTTCGCATTCAATCAAACGTTGCCTTACACTCTTTAATCTCTTTAGCCTTAATTTATACTTCATATGAATAAAAAACTATTAACTATTTGTGCTTTTACAGCATCTGTAAGTCTTACTGCCAGTGCGGTGACTTTAACTTCCTTTGGCAGTGCTACTGCGCCTACTTTTGCGGTAGACGCCGGCTTTACTTCTCTGGGAAATGTTCAATCTGGAACAAATATTTTCTTCTTCGGCTCTGATAATCAAGAGTTGGTGGGAACATTTTCCTCATTGGACCTAACTTCGCTTAGTGAAAATGATCTTGTATTGTCAGCATCATCGGTTGGCACTGCTCCTGCATCACAATTTAACATTCGTTTGTTTGATGGCGATTTTGATACAGTGACATACACTGGTGGATCTTGGGCATCACTTTCTGGAGGATCAGCGACTCTCACTTTCTTAACGGAAACTGGCACCTTTGATTGGAGCAATGTTTCTGCATTATCCCTTGATGGTGGAGGAGGGGGCGATTCTGTAAATGGAACACTTACTGGACTTGATATTGTTCCCGAGCCATCTGCCTATGCTGCGATCGCAGGTCTACTAGCACTCGGTTGGGTTGCGACTCGTCGCCGTAAGTAAATTCCTTCAAACAATTTTTCTCGAAAAGCCTCGGTTCGCCGAGGCTTTTTTGTGTCTGGATAGAATGATTGCTAATGGCTAATGGCTAATGGTTGATGAGTGATTGAGGATTCAGTGCTTCGCACGGGATGAGTGCTTGGCAGCAAGCAATAAAAAACGCCCCTCGATATACTCGGGGCGCTTAGTTTAAAGAGCGGAATGCTTAAACTTAGTTTGTCGCGTCTTTGATGGCGTCAGCAGCTTTGCTGCCTGCATCTTCGATCTCAGCAGCTTTGCTGCCTGCATCTTCGATCTCATCAGCAGCCTTTTCAGCTTCGCTTTTTTCACCACATCCTGTGAGGAATGCGATACCGCCGAACATGAGTGCTGCAATTGTAAGTGTAGTTAATTTTTTCATAATATGCTGTGTTTAATGATTAAGTGTGCCGAATTGACAGGTCTATAGTGAATACCCTATCTAGAGCTTTAGAAAGCTAAAAATAAGAGCGTTTGATGGACTTGGATTGGGACGGGGCAACTGAGAACCTTTAGTCACAGATGAACGCGGATTAAAAAATCCTATCCGTGCCCATCTGCGTGTATCCGTGGCTCATAACGTATGTGGACACGGAGGTTCGCGCTCGTGTCTCCTGATTGATATCACACATATATTAGAAACCGTTGTATTAGATCTTAGAGTTAAGATTGCACTGTGAGTCTTGCACTGTCTATTTGGCGCACGAACCGATGATGAACACGCAATCAACATTAGAAGGGCTGAGCTACAGTGCCATGGAAACTGCTTTACGCTCAGCTGGAGTGAATCCGGTCCATGCGCGCCCCTTATTTAGCGCGGTGCAGCGTCAGTTGTTGCGGGAGCGTGTATGCAGTGCGGCTGGTATCCTGCCGCCAGTGCAGCGTTGGTTGGATAGCGATACTGTGGTGCCTATGACTGAGATGGACTTGGTCGACGAAACCCCCAGTGCCGATGGGTTTACGCGTAAGTATCTCTTGCGCCTTGCGGGCGGAGCCGAAGTGGAGTCGGTGCAAATGGGCTTTCCGGGGCGCTTTACTGCATGTTTGAGTAGCCAAGTTGGCTGCGCGATGGGCTGTGTGTTTTGTGCGACCGGGCAGATGGGCTTCTCGCGCAATTTGACAGCGGGCGAAATTGTGGCACAGGCACATCATGTGGAGCGCGAGTTGCGACGGACGAATCCGGGCGAGCGACTACGCAATATTGTGATGATGGGGATGGGAGAGCCCCTGCATAATTTTGAGCCGACGATGGAGGCCCTGGGTATTTTGACGGATAACCGAGGCTTGAACATTGGTCCCGCACGGGTGGCGATCAGCACCGTTGGTTACATACCTGGTATACAAAAGCTGGCACGACATCCGAAGCGCTATTCACTCGCAGTGAGTTTGCATGGTGCCAGCGATGAGGAGCGGGGTAAGTTGATTCCGATCAATAAGCGCTGGCCGCTGGCTGACTTGATGGACTCTTGCCGAGAGTATTCAGCGCTCAAGCGTGCCCGCGTATTTTTTGCGTGGACCTTGATTCGTGGTGTCAATGATAGTGACGACCATGCGCGACGTTTAGCGGAGCTATTGAAGGGGATGGATGCCCATGTGAATTTGATTCCGCTGAACGCGACTGAGGGTTTTGACGGGCAAGCGCCAGAAGAAATGCGTGTGCGTGCATTTCAGCAGATCATACAAGATGCAGGTTTGCCGAGCACGGTGCGTCAGCGGCGAGGAATTGATGTGAATGCCGGCTGTGGTCAACTCAAGGCGAAACGAGTTAAATTCTCTAGGTAGCCGAAAGTGGCAACTTTTGGTTCGTTTGGCTCGGTGTCGTCCAAATCGTTCCCGATTCGGCTACGTAGAATTTTGTTTAACTTCTGGTCCATTCATTCGTCGTGTGAATTCTCTAGGTTTTGTCATTATTTGAGTGCAACCATCATCGCTTCGTGATTTCAAAATGAGGATACGTATTTATGAAACGAACTTTTGATGCTTCCTCGCGGGCTTTGCCGCATGTTCAGAATCTCCACGCGTATGTGCCAGGAGAGCAACCGCAGGGTGAGGGATGGGTGAAGTTGAACACCAATGAAAACCCATATCCACCCTCCCCAAAAGTAGCGGAAGCGGCAGCTGCGGAAGTGTCGCAGTTGAGGAAATATCCGGAGCCTGTGAGTCGGGAATTGCGTGCAGCGATTGGTGAGCGCTTTGGGCTGACGCAGTCGAATGTAATCATTGGCAATGGTTCGGATAATATTCTGGATCTCATTACACGTTGTTTCGTAGATGCCGAGGGTGCAGGGCATACCGTGCCCAGCTATTCGCTTTATCCTGTCGTTGCAGGGATGTCCGATAAGGGCTTGGTGGACGTTCCTTTCACTCGCGAAATGAAGTTGGATGTAGATGCGATAGCCGCTCTAAATACTTCGGTTTTTTTCTTAACGTCTCCAAATGCTCCAACGGGAGTAGCGTTTACTTGTGCTGAAATCGCGAGTGTGCTGGATCGCATCGATGGTTTATTAGTGGTCGATGAAGCTTATGTCGATTTTGGCGGCGAAACGGCTGCACCCCTGCTTCAGGAGTATCAGAATTTAATCATCGTGCGCACGTTTTCGAAGTCATACGGCTTGGCAGGTATGCGCGTGGGCTTTGCTTTGGCGGATGCAGGGATTGTTAATATACTGGATCGGGTGCGCGATGCATATAACCTCGATCGGATCGCTCAGGCGGCTGCTTTGGCCGCATTCGAAGATACTCAGTATTTTGACGAGCAGTGTGCGAAGGTGGTCGCCACTCGTGAGCAAACTCGTGCCGAGCTCGATCGCTTTGGCTGGTTCACTTACCCATCAGCCGCAAATCTACTGTTTACCGAGCCAAAAAATGCATTGGGTGAGTCGGGTGCAGAGGTTGCTCGCGAACTTTTTGAGTATTTGAAAGCATCGAAGGTGTTGGTGCGTTATTTTCCTGGGCATCCTTTAACTTGCGCTTTCATCAGAGTCAGCATAGGAACAGATACTGAAATGAAGGCATTTTTAACCGCCGTAGAATCATGGCTGAAACACGCATAGCAAAACTGACTCGTAATACGAAAGAAACTCAGATCCAAATGGAGCTGAATGTCGACGGCACAGGTGTGTCTGAAATCGATACGGGTATACCTTTTTTCGACCACATGCTCACGCTATTCGCGAAGCATGGGCTCTTCGATCTCACGGTCAAAGCGACGGGCGATATCGACGTGGATTACCACCATATGGTGGAGGACACTGGCATCGTTTTGGGTCAATTAATCAAAAAGGCACTGGCCGATAAGCGCGGGATTCGTCGTTATGGGTTCTTTTTATTGCCGATGGATGAGTCGTTGGCTCGCGTGGCTTTGGATCTGTCGAATCGTCAAGCATTTGTCTATAAAGTGGATTATCAGTTTCCTATGGTCCGCGATTTCAATATTGTGTTAGTGAAGGAGTTCTTCCAAGCTTTTGCCAACGAGGCAGCCTGTAACTTGCACATCAATTTGGAATACGGCGAAGAGCCGCACCACATCGCGGAGGCGATCTTTAAGGCATTTGCACGCGCACTAGATATGGCGACCACTGTCGACCCACGTATGGGCGATGCATTGCCCAGCACCAAAGGCACCTTGTCGAGTTAGCAGGGCGTTGGCTTCTTATGGAGGGCGATGCTCCGTCATCGCCGCATGAACCTTGCGGGGCTGTTCAAATATCCGGCGATTGCGACGGAGCGCAACCCTCCAACTCTAGCTAAACAATATATGTTGCTCCACTAATGTAGCTTTACTAATGGCTCCCATTAGACAAATTTTCCTATTCAAAAACTTTGTCGGCTTGCATCTTATGCGTTGATCGACAGCGTATTGCGTTTCCCAATGAACGCCACCCAGACATCCGCGAAACCTCGACTTGCCGTAATAGATTACGGTATGGGGAACTTGCGTAGCGTGGTGAGGGCATGGGAGCACGTTGGCGCGGATGCTTATCTCGTCGATAGTCCGTGCCAGATTGAAGGTGCGGATGCATTGGTATTTCCTGGGCAAGGAGCCATTGTAGATACGATGCGTTTATTGAAAGAGACAGGCTTTGACTGTGCAATTCGTGAATGGATTGCTGCGGATAAGCCGTTTTTTGGCATTTGTCTTGGGCTGCAAGCTTTGTTTGAGCACTCGGAAGAGGGGGATACTCAAGCACTTGGTGTGTTTAAGGGTAAAGTGAAGCGCTTCGACATCGACCGATCATTGAAGATTCCACATATGGGGTGGAATAGCGTGTCCTTCGACTCCACAGATCCAATCACTGAGGGCCTACGCAGTGGCGAGGACCAGTTCTATTTCGTGCATAGCTATTATATTGCACCAGAGGACCCGAATTTGACCTTGTTTACGACTGATTATGGAGGGTCATTTGTCTCCGGGATTCGGTCTGGAAATTGCTACGCTACTCAATTTCACCCAGAGAAGAGCCAGTCAAAAGGCTTGGATCTGTATCGGAATTTTTTGCAGCTCCTGTAATTTTTTCATACCCCCTTCACTTGCAAAGCTTTTAAAATCAAGATTAGATCAAAACTACCATGGAAACGACTGGCACACTCCGACTTGGCAACGAGAATTTTGAATTCCCTATTATTGAGGGAACTGAAGGCGAAAAAGCCTTGGATACGCGCACTTTACGAGCGAAGAGTGGTCATATCATGTTTGATGAAGGTTATGGGAACACGGGCTCTTGCTTGAGTAACATCTCTTTTATCGATGGCGAAAAAGGCATCCTGCGTCACCGCGGCTATCCGATCGAACAACTGGCTGAGCAGTCCACTTTCTTAGAGGCGGCAATGCTGGTTATTTATGGTGAATTACCCAAAGCAGATGCCTTGACCACCTTCCGCCAAAGCATTCGCAATAACGCTTCGATACACACTGGAATGCATAGTCATTTCGATGGATTTCCGTCAAATGCTCATCCGATGGCAATCTTGTCTTCAATGCTGAATTCATTGGGGGCCTATTATCCGGAGATGTCCTCGAATGATCGTGAGCAGGACTTATTCCACTTCGATGAAACAGCAGCGCTACTTATTTCTAAAGTGCGCACGATTGCGGCAATGACTTATCGCATGAAGCAAGGCCTACCATTCGTATACCCTGATCATAAGCGTCGTTATGCAGAAAACTTCCTACATATGATGTTTTCCGAGCCGTATAATACATACACCGATAATTGTGGTGCTTCCGATGCTCTAGATCTTTTCTTGTTATTGCATGCCGATCATGAGCAGAATTGCTCGACTTCAACGGTGCGAATGGTCGCCTCTGGTGGCGCAAATCTGTTTGCATCGGTGTCTGCGGGTGTCAGTGCGTTGTGGGGTCCATCGCATGGTGGCGCCAACATGGCAGTCATTCAAATGCTTGAGGAAATACATCGCGCAGGCGACGATGGTTCACGTTTCATTGAAGCGGCTAAGCAAGGAAAAGCCAAGTTGATGGGCTTCGGACACCGTGTGTATAAGAATTACGACCCACGTGCTAAAATCCTAGGTAAGAGTGCGGAGCATGTGCTCTCTGGAATTGGAATTGATGACCCCCATTTGGATATCGCGAAGCACTTAGAGAAGGCTGCCTTGGAAGATGAGTATTTTGTAAAGCGGAAGCTCTATCCGAATGTAGACTTCTACAGCGGTATCCTACTCAAAGCGATTGGCATTCCGGTTGAAATGTTCACCGTGATGTTTGCGATTGGACGTATGCCTGGATGGATTGCGAATTGGAAAGAAATCGCTGAAAACCCGAAGAGCCGTATTCACCGCCCTCGTCAAATTTACACAGGGAAAGGCATTCGTGATTTCGTGAAGTTGGGCGATCGTTAAGCTTCTGAGGCAGGACTGCCTTGCCAGGGCGACCTGCGGTGGCAGGGCGAACCACTCTCCTAGATTTCAATGAGCAGCCAGACCACTACACCTAAGCAACTGAAAGGGCATGAGCGCCTGTTGTTGTGGATTGTGGTTCTAGCAGTTCGCCTGTGGTCACGCACGCTTCGGTTTAAATGGGGCAGTGATGTGCAGGCACTTATGGATAATCCGCCGGGGCCACTCGTGGTGATAAATTGGCACAATCGCTTGTTTGCGGCCCCTGAGTTTTTTAGGCGCTATTTTCGTCAGCGTAAACTCGCCACCGTTATCAGTGCCAGTTCGGATGGAGGCTGGCTCGCTGGTTTTTTTGAAACCCTCGGTATCTTACCGATTCGAGGGTCTCGCTACGGTCGTGGGGCCCAGGCTTTTCGAGAGATGATCGCCGCGAATCAGGATGGTTACGATATCGGAGTCACACCAGATGGTTCGCGTGGCCCTATCTACGAAATGAAACCGGGTGCCGTTGCACTCGCCCTGAAGACCGATGCGCCGATCGTATTGCTCTCTTTCAATTTCGGGCGTGCGTGGCGCTTAAAGAGCTGGGATCGGTTTTATCTGCCGCTGCCATTTACATGCTTAAAAGTCAAAACCGTCTATTACGAGAGTGCCTTTGAACTCGGAACTGACGATCCAAAGGCCGCGGCACTGATTTTAAAGGAGCGCATGGATGCGATTACTGAAGATGCCTTATTGGAGTCACCTTGAGTCATTGAGTGACGGGTGCGCCGATCTCCGTGTCCACATCTCCTACATTAATTATACCCGAGTGATTTCTATGAAATAAACACCTTGAAACTTGCCCCACCTAGTATTGCTTGGAGCGTCTTCTAATTCTGGTAGGCTGTCGCAAGCCTTTCAGCTTTCCAGTTTTCCTACCTTTCAGTTTTTCAAAAAAAATGGCACTCATTGTTCAAAAATACGGCGGCACTTCAGTCGGCGATATCGACCGCATTAAGAATGTGGCGCAGCGCGTGAAGGAAACTCACGATGCTGGTAATCAAGTCGTGGTGGTGGTTTCGGCGCGTTCCGGAGTTACCAACGAGTTGATTGCGCGTGCGAAGGCCTTGAATCCTCATCCTGATGAGCGTGAGATGGATATGCTGCTCACGGTTGGAGAGCAAGAGACGATTGCATTGACCGCAATGGCGTTACATGCGATTGGAGTGCCTGCAGTATCACGCACAGGGATGCAGGCGGGTATTTTGACCGACCCAGCGCACACACGGGCACGGATTACGCAGATAACTGGCGGTGATTTAAAAGATCAACTGGATTCAGGTAAGGTCGTTATCTTGGCAGGTTTCCAAGGGCATTCAGCGGATGGGCAAATTACCACACTGGGGCGCGGCGGTTCAGATTTAAGTGCGATTGCGATTGCCGCAGCACTCAACGCCGACCTTTGTCAAATTTGCACAGATGTGGACGGTGTCTATACAGCAGATCCTCGACTCGTGCCCGACGCGAAAAAACTCGATGAAATTGCGTATGAAGAAATGCTCGAACTCGCAAGTAGCGGTTCGAAGGTTATGCAAAATCGGGCTGTTGAATTTGCCCAAAAATTTAATGTCATTTTTGAAGTCCGCTCCAGTTTTAATAACAACCCAGGAACTATTGTGAAGGAAGAAGCCGCCTCTATGGAAGACGTCGTCGTGAGTGGCGTCGCACTTGATAAGAACCAAGCAAAGATCGTTATTAGCGACTTGCCCGACCGTCCTGGGACGGCAGCAAAGTTGTTTGAAGCCTTGGGCAATGCTGGAATAAGCGTTGATATGATCGTGCAGAATATTGGACGTGACGGTAAGGCGAATATGACCTTTACGGTGCCACGCGATGATATTTACCGTGCAGAGAAAGCCGTGCTTGAGTCCTTTCCTGATGAAGCGGCTGGCAAGCTTTTTGAGGCGAGTGATATTGCAAAGGTCTCCGTCGTCGGTGTTGGTATGCGTTCGCATTCAGGGGTTGCCGCTAAGCTATTTGCCGCACTCGCTGAAGGTGCCGTGAATATTCAGTTAGTTAGCACATCAGAGATCAAAATTTCGGTGGGCATCGATCCAAAGGATGCTGAAGAAGCCACGCGTTTAGTGCACGCCGCTTTCGGTCTTGGCCAATAGTTTGAATGTAGGTCAGGCACTCTTGCCTGACCCAATGTGTGTGTTAAGTGCTTGCCGGATATGGATTCGTGCGTGCCTGCGGGATTCGCTCTGAGCAATTCTCTACCCTTACCTAAGTTCGGTTGTGGAAATTCATTTCTTTCCCATATCAGTAGCCATGCGGGGATGGTCAGACAGGAGTGTCTGACCTACAGTTTATTCATAACTTTGGCGAGGCTTTGCTCGTGCATAATTGTTCTCGCAGAAACGTAACATCAGTGTTTCATGTGCAGTTGTGAAGCATGTCTCAATACTTTTGGCTTCCGCTGCAGCCCTACCCCGAAGCAGCGACCTGAGTAGCTATGTTGATGACGTTAAACGTGCAGAAGAACGTGGCTACTTTTTACCTGATGAAGACGAACGCTTGCGCGAGATTTACACGCGATATCTAGCGGTTCGGTCGTCCCTGTTACAGAGTTTAGATGAGTTGAGCCAAGGGCGCTGGTCGCATAAAGGCTCTGCGGATCTCAAAGAGTTTGCCATCGCGTATGCTGCGGCGTGCCTATTGGTTCGGGCGGCAAGTTATTTAGTTAAGCTCACCGAAGATGCGCCCGTGACTCGCAAGAAGCTGGATGAGCCCGAGCCTCGTTATCAGCTGCCAGCGAAGACGTTTACCGAGGTCTATGGCAGTTTGACCTCACCTCGCCGTTGGTGGGGCTTCTTCGATGCAAGTCGTTTTTATCAGAAGAAGCGTAAGGCGATCCATGCATTGAGTAGTGATCCTGCAATTGCGCCAGTGATCGAGTTGTTGAAGGAAGAGGAGAAGCTCATTGATTTACGAAGCGATGAGCTGCTACGTAAGCGCATCGGATATCGGATACACTCGATTTTGCGGAGGAATGCATCTGGCTATCGAAAAGTGATGTTTAGTCTCTTTGAATTGAGTGGATCCAGTATTGCAGAGTTGAAGCAACCCTTTGTGAAAGCTCCTGGAGAGGGTAAGCGTGTCGATGCTGGGCTGCGTGCACGCTTGAAGGACTTTATTAAGCCGGGAGATGTATTGATCACTCGTCACGACGACGCCTTGAGCAATTTATTTCTTCCCGGGTTTTGGCCGCATGCTGCGTTTTACGTAGGCGACAATGATGAGCGGGACGCGCTGGGTATCGAAAGGAATGCGTTTATTGAAAACATTGTCAGTTTCCTAGAGTCGAAGCGTGACGGAGTTCTGCTTCGAAGAGCTAAGGAGACCCTGCAGGTGGATACGTTCGTGGTCTTACGCCCTCAATTGGCTGAAGATGAGATCAAGCAAGCGATCAGCCGCGGGCTTGAGCACACCGGAAAATTGTATGATTTCGTATTTGATTATACGACTTCAGATCGTCTTGCGTGCACGGAATTGATCTATCGTTCCTATCATGGAATCGGTCCGGTTCAATTTGAGCTGAAACAACATTCGGGGCGTCACTGTCTTTCGGCGGAGGATCTCATTAATCAGGCGGTGTCCTCCGGTTGGTTTGAACCGGTTTTGATAGTTGGCTTGAACGGTCAAAGCTGGGTGGAGGGCGAACCTGCAAAGCAGGCCTTGCGTGAGAGTTTTGCGTCGGAATTTTGAGTAAGAATTGTTGATTGACTCTCTTTTGGGGGATACAAACTCCATTCTATGCAATTTATTAGCACACGTGGCCAAGTGCCCCCAGTTTCATTTTCCACAGCCGTCGCCCAAGGACTCGCACCGGACGCGGGTTTGTATCTGCCTGAGCAATTACCTGACTTGTCGCCTTACCTGAAGGAGTGGGAGCAATTGAGCTATGCTGAGCTGTGTGAGGCGTTTTTCGCGATCTTCGCGACGGATATTGATCGTGACGCGTTGCGCGGTATCGTGCAGCGTTCCTATACCAAGTTTGATCACGAGGAGATCGCGCCAATTGTAAAATTGAGCGACGAGCTGTTCGTCTTGGAGCTCTTTCATGGGCCGACTCTTGCCTTCAAGGATTTCGCCCTGCAGTTGCTGGGTAACCTGTATGAGGCGCAGATCGCACGCACCGGGAATCCTATTTCGGTGTTGGGTGCGACTTCGGGTGATACCGGTGCGGCCGCGATTCACGGCTTGCTCGGCAAGCAAGGGGTGACCACTTTTATTCTCTATCCGGATGGACGCATCTCTCCATTGCAGGAACGTCAGATGACCTGCACAGGTGCGGATAATGTCTTTCCATTGGCAATTAAAGGCAGCTTCGATGATGCACAGGCGGCGATGAAGACCGTGTTTGAGGATCGGGAGTTTGCGGCAGAAGTGGGACTCTCGGCAGTGAATTCCATTAACCTCGCGAGAATTCTTGCGCAGTGTGTTTATTACCTCTCGGCATTTTTCCGTTTACCGGCAGATGTTCGTGAGCAGGTAACCTTTGTCGTGCCGACGGGGAATTTCGGCAATGTATTAGCAGGCTGGTTGGTTCAGCGTATGGGCGTGCCAATTAAGGGCTTCCGTGTCGCAACGAATCAAAATGATATTTTACACCGCCTGTTTCAGACAGGTGTGTATAAATTGGATGCTGTGGCACCGAGTTTGGCACCATCGATGGATATTCAGGTAGCATCGAATTTTGAGCGTTTCCTGTATTATTCCGAAAACTGTGACTCGGCAAAGGTTCGTGAGATCATTCGGACGTTTAAGGAGTCCGGTGAGTATTCCTTTGACGACTTCAAGTCTGATGGATTTTCCAGTTCACGCACGGATGACGCAGAGATCGCAGAGATCATTAAGCGAGTGTATGCGCAGTATGACTATATAGCCGACCCACACACGGCCTGTGGTTTTGCGGGCGAATTTGATGGGCCCGAAATCGTGCTATCGACTGCGCATCCGGCTAAATTCCCTGATACTATTGTAGATGCGATCGGAGAGGACTCGACACATCCGTCTTTGGAAGCACTTAAAAGCCGCGAAATTGTGAAACATGCGGTTGAGCCAACACCGGAAGCGATCAAGGCATTTATGCGTCAGCATATCGTGCGGTAGTTTTTACCGAAGGGCTTCCCTTAGGCCGCCACAAGGAAAACGTCTCAAAAACCTGTTGATTAACTAAAGCTATGGGGGTCATTGCTGATCGTAAGTCAGACACTCTTGTCTGACTACCTCTGTGGGCTTCATCGCACCCTCAATTTGGTCAGGCAAGAGTGCCTAACCTACAATTGCGGAGTCTCACCACGAATTCTCAAAAGTAATTTCAATTTTGAGACACTCTCTAGGCGGCGACGCCACGGTTTCGTTATTTGTGGCGTTCGCACTCGCCGCGAGCCTATAGTGTTGTCGGTTAGCGCGAAGCGCTTTCGGCTTGGCGCACAAAAAAAGCCCACCGCTTGCACGGTGGGCTTTTGTAGAAATGCGGCGATTAATTATCCGAAGATCGGAGAACTGATGGATGTGCCACCTGCTGCGACTGTGAGGTTTTCACCCTCAGACCAAATCTCGTCATTGTGTAGGAATTTGAATTCAACTTCACCCTTTGCTTTTGTCGTCTTGAATGCCCACTCGTATGGGGAGACGTTGTCAAGGAGTGTGCCCTTCGCCCAGCTAAGGCCAGCGCCTGAGCCACGAACGTAGAGGCTGTTGCCGAAGCCGACATCAACGCGTGCGATAAGAGAAGTTTGTTCAACTTTCTTAGCGGCTGCTTTTTTCTTAGCCGGGGCTTTCTTAGGAGCTGCTGCCTTTGGCGCGGCTGCTTTTTTAGCCGGAGCTTTCTTGGCAGCTGCTGCCTTTTTCGCAGGAGCCTTCTTGGCTGCCACTTTTTTAGCAGGATCCTTTTTCGCAACTTTCTTAGTTGCTTTCTTTGTAGTTTTCTTAGCCATGTGAGTTTATTTTCTAATTTGGTTGAGTGAATTGTTTGCTCGGCCTTATGCACGATTCCTCAGGACAAATCGACCGACGCGTGGGTGCATAGCACAAACAGAGCCAAGTGGATACTTAAAAGTTATAAAAAATTGATTACAGGTTGTTTAAGTAGAGTGACTTACTCACCTGTTAAGAGATAGATGACTTCCTCGGCTAAGTTTTTGGCGTGGTCAGCAATACGCTCGATGGATTTTGAAATGAGGATCGTTTCGATTTGTGTGGCAGGGTCGATGCCGCCATCACGCAGGGCCATGGAGAGGTTCTTAAAGTTCTCTTTGTTCAAGCGGTCGACTTCTTTATCTTGCTCAATGATGCTCTCTGCGAGGTCGAGATCTTCTTCGAGGAAGCAGTTGATTGCATCCTTCATCATGCCGAATGCGAGTTTACTCATTGCCTCGATCTCGACCTTGTTTTGCACGCTACCGTCACGGGTGAGGATGTTACGTGTCCGCTTTGCGATGCTGTGTGCTTCGTCGCCTGCACGCTCCAGGTCGTGACTTGCTTTGATCGCAACAAAGATAAGTCGCACGTCGCTGGAGACAGGTGAGCGTAACGTGATGTAACGAACAGATGCGCGGTCGATTGCGATTTCGAGTGCATCGATTTCGTCATCAAGTTTGACGGCGTGTTGGGTTTTTTCGAGATCGCTTGAGAGGAAACCCTCGACTGCTAGGCGACCCGCTTCGTTGGCTTTTTCAGCGATGAGAATTAGCATTGATCTGAGATCGTGTAGCTCGTGGTGAAAGTAACGGTTCATTGTGTGTAATGTTAAAGTGTTTTGGAGGCAGCTAAGGGTAAGGATCAACCAAAGCGACCCGAGATGTAGGCTTCGGTTTGTGGGTCGGTTGGGTTCATGAAAATGTCATCGGTCTTGCCGAATTCGATGAGTTTACCCAGATAGAAGAAGGCAGTCTTGTCAGAGACACGAGCAGCCTGTTGCATACTGTGTGTCACGATAATGATAGTATATTGCTTCTTGAGTTGGTGAATCAACTCTTCGACTTTTGCGGTTGCGATTGGGTCGAGGGCGGAACAGGGCTCATCCATAAGTAGGATCTTAGGCTTCACTGCGAGTGCACGAGCAATGCAGAGGCGTTGCTGTTGGCCACCAGACATTCCGAGCGCGCTTTCGTTGAGGCGGTCTTTGACTTCGTCCCAAAGTGCGGCACCCCGCAGGCATTCTTCGACGACACCATCTAAGACGCTCTTTTGTTTGATGCCCTGGATGCGGAGTCCGTAGGCGATGTTATCATAAATCGATTTCGGGAATGGATTCGATTTTTGGAATACCATGCCGACGTGTTTGCGCAATTCGATGACGTCGACTTCCTTATCGTAAATGTTGATGTCGCTGATCTTGATTTCGCCGCCCTTGATATTGGCGATGTCGATCAAGTCGTTCATACGATTAAAGCAGCGCAGGAAAGTGGACTTGCCGCAACCGGATGGGCCGATGAAAGAGGTGACTTCCTTCTCGCGAATATCCATGTTGATATCGAAGAGTGCTTGCGCGTCGCCGTAAGCGAAGTCGAAATTGCGAATTTCAATAATTGGCTTGTTTTCGTCTGTCATATCCGAAGGTGTGCTTGTTTGAGCCATAGTAAAAAGTGAGTTTTAAATTGGTCGTGGTGCGGTGGTTTACCACTTATACTTTTTGCGGATTTTAACGCGGAGGATGATACTGCTAAGGGCGAAGAAACCTACGATGAAGAGGAAGACGAATGCGGCGCCATATTGCATGTTACGCGTATATTCGTTTTGTGGGATTTTAGCGCTCACCACGTAGATGTGGTAGGGGAGTGCCATCACTCCTTGAAAAAAGAAATCAGTCGGCTCTTTGAGACCCTCCCATGGGAGTTGGTCGCGAAGCGCAAAAGCGGCGGTGAACATGATCGGAGCCGTCTCGCCGGCAACACGGGCAATACCCATGATCGAGGAAGTCAGAATACCCGGCAACGCATAGGGCAGAACGTTGGTGCGAATCGATGTCCACTTGGACGCGCCGAGTGCAAGCGAGCCTTCGCGGAAGCCTTTGGGGATCGCTCGCATGGACTCCTCACTGGCAGTGATGATAATCGGCAACGCCATGATCGCGAGGGTGAACCAGCCGGCGATCATCGAAACGCCCCATCCGAAGAAGAGCACGAACATACCGAAGCCGAACAGACCGAAGACGATGGACGGCACGCCCGAGAGATTCATGATTGAGAGGCGAATCAGTTGCAGCATTTTGCCCGCTTGACTGTATTCACTTAGGTAAACGGCGCAGAGCACACCGAGTGTCAGTGCAATTGCAATCGAACCCGTAACGAGCAGGCAGGTGCCGATAATTGCAGGTCCGATGCCGCCGCCACTATAGGCGTAGTTGCTGTATTTAAAGAGTTCTTCGGATGGCGTTTCGTCGAGCTGGCGATATTCGGAATCGCTGAACATGAGGCGTCCTTCCACGCGTTGTTCATCGAGTATGTCATAACGTTCCTCCAGAGACTCGATGTGCGCTTCATACTCGGCACGCTGTGCCTTTTCGCCGGACCCGAGTGCGTTGCGCTTTGCCTTGGTGGATAGGATTTCTGCGTTAATCTTTTGCTGTTCCGTCGTGACTTCCTTCGGTTCGTATACGTGGAGCGTTTGTGGCTTCTGCGTGAGGAAGTCGATATTGATAAACGGAGCCTTGGTGGTGAATACGGCCTTGGAGCCGTTGTAGGCAATATTCACAAAGAGATATCCTGCCGCGATGATGACCAAATAAGTCGCCAATCGAAAGAAGGTAGAGACGCAGGTCTCAAACAACGCTTGGCGCGAGGGCTTCTTTGAGAAGATATTGGTTGCTGGTTTTTCAGACATGACTCGTAAATTTTGAAAATTAATCCCCGATCTTGCTGTAGCGTTTCACGACCCACTGCGCACTATAGTTAATGAGCAATGAGATGAAGAAAAGGACGATGCCGACCATGAAGAGCGCTCGGTAGTGGAGGCTGCCTTGCACGACCTCACCCATTTCCTGCGCGATGATGCCAGTCATCGTGTGGACGGGCTCGACGAAGACGCCGACGCCTTCAGTGAAGTCCGGGATCTTGATACGGTTGCCGGCGCAGAGCAGCACCACCATTGTTTCTCCAATCACACGGCCAAACCCAAGCATGATTGCGGAGATGATTCCGGAGAGGGCGGTCGGCACGATGACCCGTATGGTAGTTTGCAACTGAGTGGCACCCATCGCAAGTGACGCTTCCTTGAAGTGACGCGGAATGTTGTTAATCGCATCTTCAGCCAGTGTGAAAATAGTCGGGATCGCCATCAGTGCGAGTAGGCAACCGGCAGTAAAGGCGTTGAGTCGCTCTTGAACGGGAAAAAACGGCACCCATTGCAGGGCATCCCATTGTGAGAGTAGGCGGATCGCTTCACCGAAGACCACCACACCGAAGAAACCGATGACAACCGATGGAATGGCAGAGATAAATTCGACGTAAGGTTTGATGAAATTGCGCTCATTTGGGCCGGCGATTTGATTGACGTAAATCGCGGCGCCAACGCCGAATGGAACCGCGAAGACGAGAGCGATTGCGGAAATGAGAAGCGAGCCTGAAAGGAGAGGTAAGAGGCCATACCAGTCTTGTTGGTCACTGGCGGTGACCCAGTCTTTACCGGTGAAGAAGGCACCAAGTGCTTGTGTGATCGTTACGGGTGCGGATTGATCCCAGCCTTTCAGTTTTCTTAGGTGGGCATCCATGTTGGCAAAGAACAGCGTGTTGAGCTCTTTGAAGGTCTCGATGCGTTCGCTGATTCCCGGGCTGTTGAACTCGACTTTGTCTGCGGTGGCGACGACTTCGGTCAACTTGGTTTCCAGTTCCGCGAGGATGGTGGCATAGCGCTCCTGTTCGTCGGTGACACCGGAAATGGTTTCGGTGAAGTCCACCGGGATGATCTTCTTGCCAATTTTTTGCGACTCCGCGTCGAGCAGGTCGGCGAAGTGGGTGCGGGGCACTTCGGCCAGTTCGGTATCTTCCGTGATTGATTCGGCGTTAATCGGAGAGTCTGCAAGGTCGCGAAGTAGTAATAGGTATTTCGCGCGATCTTCTTTTGAGAATTCGTATTCAGGTGAGCGGACTTCGGCGATGCGTGTCTCGTAGTTGCCTACGGTTTCACGTAAATTCTCATTGGTGGTGTGTTGGTCGCGAATTTCGATCGCGACATCCATCTTGGTTTTGACGAATTTTTTAAGGTCGGAGCCCGCCCGCATATAGCCGAGAAAGAGTGCTTTGGCCTCGGGTGAGAAAACAGCTTTGTTGATGTCGGACTGTGAGGCGCCGGAGTCTCTCAGCTCGTTGATCCACTGTGCTTTGACGTCGTTTAGGTAGCGAGTGAGCTCGGTGTAGTCTTCGCGCTTTTCTTTCAGCACGTCGACGTATTCGAGGCCGGAGAGGCGATATTCCTGGAGGCTCTTATGGTAGAGGCCGACAAAACCCGCGCCTTCTTTGAAGAGGAAAATGGTGATGAGTGCCAAGACAACAATCGCGACCATCGCATTACTGCCAAAGAAGGCTTTGATGATGCTGTCGGAATCTTGCCCGAAAAACAGTGCGCGGCGCTCACTGAATGCGGGTTTATTTGGGTCGGTTTGTGGTGCTGCCATGACGGTCGCGGATCATGTATTTGGTTAAATTTTCTGCAAGAGTGGCGATGTTACAATTATGTTACGAAATGTGGACATGAAAAAGGGCCGTTGCTTATGGGTAACGGCCATTTGGTTAAGTATTTGTTAGCTAATTACTTAGCTGGAAGGAAGTGCACGCGCTTGACGATTTCCTGACCTTTAGCGCTGAGGCTGAATTTGATGTATTCGTCTGCAAGTGGTGTGAGTGCCTTACCTTTGTTGACAAGGTAGTAGAGTGGGCGAGCGAGTGGATACGCAGCTGAGTCTGGAGCTGCACCGTCTACTGGAAGAACCTTAATTCCTGGTGTGGCGATGTAAGCAAGACCAACATAACCGATACCATTTGGGTTCTTGGCAACTTCAGCGGCGATTTGCTCGTTACCCGCCATCTTCTGTGTGTCGCTACCGTAGTCGCGGGAGCTCATGCCTAACTTTTGGAAGACAGCGTAAGTGCCGGAAGAGGTGTTACGTGTGTAAGCAGAGATTTGACCAGTTTGTGGGGTGATACCGGACCAATCAGTTACGTCACCAGAGAAGATGAGCTCAACTTCTTCGAGGCTGATTGCTTCAAGTGGGTTGGACTCGTTGACGATGATCGCGATGCCGTCTTTAGCGACAGTGATGGTTTGCATGTCGATACCGTTGGTCTTCGCCTTGGCGATTTCTTTTGCTTTAGGGTCACGAGAAGACATGCCGATTTCAGCAGTGCCGTCGATTACGGATGCAACACCAGTTGAGGAACCTTCAGCGGCGATTTCGAAGGCAACTTCAATGCCGTCTTTAGCTTTCTGAGCCTTGAAAGCTTCAGCGATTTGAGGCACCATTTTTGCGCCAAGTGTATCGGAGCCTTTAATGACGATGGTTTCGGTGGCGCTTGCTTGAGAAGCAAATGCCAATGCTGCGACTGCAGTCAATGCGCGGAGAATAGATTTTGTGTTCATAGGTATGTTTAATTGAGATTCTTGATTGTATTTAGATTGTGAGGGTATGTGTGCCTCAACGATTACAAAGAATACCTGCTGTTTGTTTCGAGATGATGTCTTTTATGTTACAGGAGTGTTAAGAAGTCGTTTTTTGGTTTAAACTGCGCTCTGTGCCGGTGGCCTTACTTTCTATGTATTTATAAGTGCTCGCGTTGTTTTGTCGTAACTCGGGCGGCCTAACTAGAGGTGCTTCGACCGCTTTATTATCATTCGGCGAGTGGATCGATTTTGTGCGTAATGAATTCAGCGACGGCATAAGTTCACTTATCTGTAACATAACAGCGACGATTCTGTAACAGAGGGCGTGTAGTTTGGTGGAGTTGTTCTGCAACAAACTCACAAATAACAAACAATGAAATTAAATAAACTTACACAACTCACTGCAGTTTCGATCGCACTTTTTGGTGCATCGTCTTTCGCAGCCTCTAACGACGCACTTCTCGAACTTTTGGTGAAGAAGGGTGTTTTATCTGAAACAGAAGCGACTGCGGTTGCTGCTGAACTTAAAGAAGAGAACAAAGGCGTTTCTTTCTCCGCTAAGGGCAAAGAAACGGTAAAGCTTCGCTTCAATGGTCGTATGCAAGCACAGTATGACGCTCTGTCTGGTGAAGATAATGGCGCCGATCTTGCTTCCACTAATCACTTTTACTTCCGCCGCCTTTTTCTCGGAGTAAAAGCGAATCTTGATAACGGTGTCTACGCGGAAACTGTATTGGATTTCGCTGGTGATGAACAGCCTGAGCTCGCTTTCGATAAAGCATCATTCGGTTACAAGTTTGATGAGAAGTTCGATGCGCAACTTGGATATCAAAAGGTGCCATTCGGTATCGAAGAAACAAATTCTTCTTCAAGCCTTCAAACAATTGAACGGTCTGCGGCGAATCGCTTTTTCGCGGATGACATCGATTTCTCGTCGCGCCACATGGGTCTTCATGCAAAAGGTGATTTGGGAGCTGGATTCAGCTATGCCGCATCACTTGTCAATGCGGCTCAAGGAGAAGGTTCACGTCTTCTAGGTGCATCTAATTCTTCTAATGACATGGCTTATTACGGTCGTGTTCAGTGGGAGTCTAATGGCTTCACGGTTGGTGTCGATGGTGGTCATCAATCTAACAATGATGTAGTTGGTGCGGACGTCGTCGCATTTACTGGTTATGTGAATTACAAGTTTGAAGGTTTGAACCTACTTGCTGAATATTTCACAGCCGATATGGATGCTGCTGATGATGCCAAAGGCTATTCGCTTCGCGCTTCATATAAGTTCGGTAAATTTGAGCCGGTTGTGCGCTTTGCGCACCTTGAAACAGATAGTTTCGTAATCGACACTGACGAATTGATCCGTCGCTCACCAGCAGGTGCAAAGGGAGTTTCGGGCGCAGACAACGAGATTGATTCTTTCTACCTCGGTATGAATTACTACTATAGCCCAGCTGTAACCTTCATGGCTGGCTACGAAAATGCAAAAGCCGAAAACGGTGCAGGCACTGATGAAGAAAAAGTCGATGGCTTCCGCGCACGTGTTCAAGTTCTTTGGTAGAACCTAGGATCGTTTACATAGTTTAGTTTTGAAAGCCCGGGGTGCGTTTACGTGCTCCGGGCTTCTTTGTGTCATGTTGAGGTGTGCCTCACGGATGAATCGCTGAACTTGAAGAGGACAAAAGCGAGTCGGGGAAATTCGCTCGAACTTACCGCTTGCGCAACGGGGAAGTTTGGGGCACCTTCCCCGCGTCGACCTCGGCGTGTGGGCGTTCGCTTGTCTTTTAGATGAGAGGAAAGTCCGGACACCGTAGGGCAGGATTCCTCGTGAAAACGGGGGCGCGTGAGGGCAACCGAGCGTGACGGACAGTGTCACAGAAAATAACCGCCCCGAGCTTGCTTGGGGTAAGGGTGAAAAGGGGAGGTAAGAGCTCACCGCTTCAAAGGTAACGATGAAGGCTAGATAAACCCAATCCGGTGCAAGGCAAAATAGGGAATCTGGCGGCCCGTCTTTGATTCCGGGTATGTCGCATCTCACTTCGGTGGGAACTCAGCTTCGGCTGGGTAGATAAATGAACGCACAGCCAAACGCTTCGGCGGGCGGCGGACACAATCCGGCTTATAGCACACCGAGGTCGACACCTCTTCGCGAGGCACGCCTCGCTCGAACCTTGAACGCTCAACGTAGAACGCCCAATTATGAATAAAAAGTCGATGTTCGATGTTCATCTTATAAATAGTTTGATGCGTGCAGGGTGGAGCGTTTCACTGATGTTTTAACCATCAGCTTGCCTCATATATGCACTCGGACGAAGACGATCAAATTACTCTCTCCAAATGGCCCTTTTATTTAGGTGATGTCTTATTAGTGAGCACGGCGCTCGCGATTGCGATCTTGCGAGATTGGGACCTATCCACTGGGCAAATTGCGGCCTGCGTGTCAGCGGTTGCCTTGGGGGCGGCTTTGTTTGTATTGCCGTTTATTGTGGAATTTCAGATCCGTGTGCGAGAGGAACGAGAGGACCGCTCGGCTGAGTTGCGCGTGTTGCAGCGCCAGCTTAAGGAGTTGGCTTCGGTTTTAGATACCGCGGGTGCTCGGATTGTGGATTTAGAGCGTCAGCTTTCGGTGGCTACAGAGGCGACCGATGTGGTTGCAGGTGCGATCGAGCAAAAAGTGCAAGCAATCGAGAATTTTAAGGAATCACAGAAGGCAGAGCTGGATTCGTTCCGTAAAGCACTTCAGGTATTAGAGGAGAAACCAGTTGAGGTGGACCCTGAGATCACTCAGTCGATTGAAGCACTTGCGGTGAAGCTCGCGGAGCTGTCTAAACACGAGGGGCTGCATCTGTTGGCGAAACGAGTGGAAGCCCTCGAAAACGCTCCTGCGCCAGAAGTCGTGGTTCAGCAGGCACCTGATGTGGTTGAGGATCCAGCCGTTGATGAGCCAAGCCTGAAGAAAACTCGTTCGCCCCGCAAACGTCGCAAGCCAGAGCCTCGCCTGTTAAGCCGGGCAATTCAAGAAAATCAAGATTCGTCCTTGGCGGTGAGTCGTATCATCACGTCTAAGAAAAAGGGGGATACGCCCGCACCAGAAGACGAGCCCACCGAAGTCGTCGAGGCTCCGTCCGAGGCAGAGGCGTCTCAGGTTTTAGATGAAAAAGTGGATTCTGAGCTTGTTGCGGAGGCACCAATTGAGGAGCAGACTCCAGAGCCAGAGCCAGAGCCAGAGCCAGAGCCAGAGCCAGAGCCAGAGCCAGAGCCAGAGCCAGAGCCAGAGCCAGAGCCAGAGCCAGAGCCAGAGCCAGAGCCTTTAGAAGTCAACGCACCCAAGGTGGAATCGACTGCTCCTGTGGAAGCGCCCGATATGTTTGCAGAGGTGGTTCCAGCGGTGCCCAAATCGAAAAAGTCTAAGACCGACACGATGTTGACAGCTGCGACTTTCATTGGGATCGGCAATAAGCCCTATTTACGTGGCAATGGTGGCGGTTTAAGTGAGGCGCAAGGAGTCGCGATGGAATTTGTGGAGATTGGTAAATGGAGTTGGGCGCCAACGGCTTCTATGGAAGGCCCGATTGAGTTAATGATTTACCGAAATGATGAAGATCCTGACAAAAATGGCGTGATTACCTTGGAGCCCGGTCAAAAACTGGTCGTTTCACCTGAATTTTAAGGATGCGACAGTCTGTGTGCTCGCTCACGTTTATGAGCGTGATTGGTTGATTTTACCGCCCTTTGCTGAAGGTTTAGCCCGATTTTCGGGCCGATTTTACCGTGATCGCTCTAGAATCAGACGGCATCTGGGAATCTTCTTTAAATCCCGAGAGAATAGGAACTTGCCATTTGTAGGCGACTACCTTTCCTTCTGCGGTTTTTCAACACACAAGCTCTAATGGCCATTTCAGATTTCTCTTCTTTTTTAACGCTTGCTCAAGCTGCTTCAGGCGGCGGCTTAAGTCAGCTATTGCCGATCGCTTTACTCTTTGTAGGTATGTGGTTTCTAGTGATTGCACCACAGCGCAAGCGCCAGAAAGCCCACGATGCGATGTTGGCAGCCCTCAAAACGGGCGACGAAATTATCACTAGTGGTGGTATCTACGCTACAATCACCAATGTAAAAGACGATCGCTATGTAGTGCGTATTGCTGACGGCACCAAGGTCGAACTTGGTAAGAGTTTTGTTGCCAATAAGATTCATGCATCAGCTGAGTAGTCTGCTCGGCGACTCATTTTTATATAAGACCCTATTATTACTATGTCCGGTAACATTCTTTGGAAATTCCTGCTCACAGCCGCCATTATTTTTTGGTGTATTGCGAGTATCACCCCTTTGCAAGATACGCCTTTTGAGTCGTATATTGTGGATCAAGCAACCGCTGAAGCTGACGAGTTTGCGGAAGTTCTCAAGCGTGCAGAAGCACGTGTCGCGGCTGGTGATGCCAAGACTCTCTTTGTCGCACTTCGTGACATGGGGCAGGATGAGAACATCGACTACGCAAAATTCTTTCCACAAGTGAACCTTGCTGACGTGGCGAATCAAAAGAAGCGAAACGATATTTTGCTGAAATACCTTTTGAGTTCTTCGCAAAGCAACTTGCGTCTCGGCCTCGACCTAAAAGGTGGTGTCGGTGTGACCTTGAAAATTGATGAAGATTCTCTCGGCGAAAATGTCTCTGCCTTTGAGAAAGCAGACCAACTGGAGAACGCGATTGAAATACTAGGTAATCGTCTAGATGGAAACGGTGTGGCTGAGCCAATCATTCGTCCTGTCGGTGACAATGCGATTGAAATTCAAATCGCAGGGCTTTCGACCAAGGATAATCCAGAGGTGATCGACTCGCTTAAAAAGCCCGCAAAGCTTGAATTTCGTAAAGTGCACCCGACCCTTACGCCGGATACCACGCCAACCAACCGCTATCCAGTTGGCTACGAAGTGCTCTCTGAGGAGATTGAAGATCGTAAGACAGGCGAAGTCTATGAGCGTCGTATGTTTATTAAGCTGATCCCTGAAGCAACTGGTGAAATCGTTGAAGATGCCTTTGCCTCACAAACCCAAAATGGCGGCTTTCAAATCAACTTGGTGATGACCAGCGATGGCGCAGAGGTCTTCCGTTCGGTAACAGGCAAGATGATTGGCGAGCCGCTCGCAATTGTTCTAGATGGTAAGCTTTATTCCGCACCAACAATTCAAGCTGAGCTTTCCAAGAATGCTCAGATTACAGGCACTTACTCTCAACGTGAGGCACTCGACCTCGCAAATGTTTTGAACAACCCGCTAGCTGTTGAGCTTCGCGTCGACCAAATGTATGAGGTGCAACCCACGCTCGCGGAAGGTGCACGTCAAAGCTCGATCAGTGCAGCGCAATGGGGAGCGATCCTTGTGGTCGGATTCATGATTCTTTATTACTTCCTCGGAGGTCTCGTCGGCGTCGCTTCGGCGATCGTCAACGTGATCATCGTTCTCGGTGTGCTCGCTAGCTTGGGTGCTACATTGACTCTGCCAGGTGTGGCGGCGCTTGTCTTGACACTCGGTATGGGTGTGGATGCCAACATCTTGATCTTCGAGCGTATTCGTGAAGAGCTAAAATCAGGAAAGAGTATCAAAAATGCTACCGCAGCTGGCTTCGATAAAGTAACGTCGACCATTGTGGATGCGAATGTCACGACACTCATCACCGCGGCGATTCTTATCTGGCTCGGCACTGGTCCTGTTAAGGGCTTCGGTGTGACACTTGCGATCGGTATTTGCGCCTCGATCTTCTGTGCACTGGTCGTGACTCGTTTTGTTCTCGATTTTCTCGTGCACCGTATTGGTGTGAGCAAGGTGCTTTGCTTAGATGTCTTGCCTAGCCGCAAGATGGATTTCTTTAAGTTCCGTAAGCCTGCATTCATCGTTTCGTGGTTAATTGTCTTGGTGGGTGTGATCAGCGTGGCCGTTCATCACGATAATATTCTCGGTAAGGATTTCACTGGTGGTGATGAACTCACAGTTTCTTACGATCAGCGTCCAGAGATTGAAGACATCATGCAAGTCGTCGAAGCGCGAGAATTGGGTGATGTGACTCCGATCTATCAAAGCTTGATCGGGCAGGACGTCGAAATCTTGAAAATTCAAACTGCATTTGACCAAGCCCGTCCAGTATTGGCAGAACTCCAAGCGGCCCTTCCTGAGGCGAACTTGGTGGAAACGGGAATCACTCAAATCGGAGCATCGGTTTCGAAGAGTATTCAATGGAACGCGCTTTGGTCGGTGCTTGCTGCATTGGGCGGTATTCTACTTTACGTAGCCTTACGTTTCGAGGTCGGTTATGGTGTCGGTGCGGTGGTGGCTACCGTGCACGACGTATTGATGACGATCGGTATTTTCGTGATCTGTGGAGAGCTCGGTATTTTTGTGAGCGGCCAGTTTACCGCGCCGATGTTGGCTGCGATTTTGATGATTGTTGGTTACTCGATTAACGATACGATTGTCGCCTTCGACCGTATCCGTGAAGAGCTTGAGTTGAATCCAGGCACCGATTTGCGCTCGATTATCAATCTGGCAATCAGCCGTGTGTTTTCTCGCACATTGCTCACCAGTATTACCACATTACTCGCCGCGACCTCTTTGTATGTCTTTGGCGCAGGTGTGATCACTGATTTCTCCTTTATCTTTATCGTCGGTATTTTGACAGGAACCTTCTCATCGATCTTCATCGCGAGCCCCGTCTTCTATTGGTGGCACAAGGGAGACCGTCGCCATGTTGAAGAACGCCAACTCACTCCAAAACGTTACGAGTGGGAAAGCACCAGCGCTGACGCTGCAGAATAATTTCTACGAATATCCTCTTTTGTTGGAGAGGCTTTATGTTTCGACCCTTTACATTAGGAAACGAGGCATAAACCCTCTCCTTCTTTTTACCCCTTACACTGATGCTTTGGACTACGATAGACACCGATCATTCATTGGCCGCTAAGCTTAGCAGCCAGCTTGGGGTGTCTAAAGTTGCCGGAGAGTTACTCGTGCAGCGTGGTCTAGAGAGTGCGGAAACAGCCGAAGAGTTTTTACGCCCACGATTGGCACATCTCGATAATCCATTCGAGATGACTAACCTCGAAGCCGCGGTGACGCGTATCGAGCAAGCGATCGACAACAAAGAGAGCATCGTGGTGTTTGGCGATTACGATGTCGATGGGGTTACCAGCACGGTGCAACTCGTCAGTATGTTGCGCAGTTTAGATTTGGAGCCACGCTTTTGTGTGCCGCGTCGCTTAGACGAAGGCTACGGGCTGAGTGAAGATGCGATTGATCGAGTCTTCGATGGTCAGCCATCGGACCTCTTTATCGCCTTGGACTGTGGCACAAATGCGCATGAGCCGATTGCCTATTTACGAAAGCTCGGAGTGGATGTGATTATTGTCGATCACCACCAAACGAAGACCGAGGCCCCCGTAGACTGTATTTTTGTGAATCCGCATGTGAACGACGGAGCCGATGCGCCGTGGCTCGACCTGTGCACTGCAGGCCTCGTCTTTAAACTATTGCACGGTCTATTAAAAAAGCGCCGCGAAGCAGAAGATCCCCGAGTCGAATCGATCCAGTTGCAAGATTATCTTGATCTTGTTGCGATGGGAACTGTGGCGGATCTCGTTCCTTTGCGTGCGGAAAATCGTATACTATCCTGGTTCGGATTGCGTCATCTGCGTGCGAACGGCCGAGTTGGTGTGCGGGCACTCGCCGAAGTCAGTGGTATTGATTCCACTCAAGAAATGGCGAGCCCAGATATCTCCTTTAAGTTGGGCCCACGTATTAATGCGAGTGGCCGGCTTGCTGATGCCACTTTACCAATCAATCTATTACTCGAAAGCGATTACACTGCTTGCAAAGCGATGGCAACCGAGCTCGATGAGATGAATCGTGAGCGCCAGTCGATCGAGCGCGGCATAACTAAAGATGCTGAAGCGCGTGCCTCCGCTGAGTTTGCAGATGCACCAGGTATCGTGCTCTATGGAGATGATTGGCATCCAGGTGTGGTGGGTATTGTGGCGAGTCGTGTGAGTCGTCATTTTCACAAGCCGACCGTGATCCTTGGTGCTGAAGGTGACTTAGCTAAAGGCTCCGGGCGTAGTGTTTCTTCGGTCAACTTGGTCGATGCATTTCAGCGCTGTAACGAGCTTTTAGATCACTGGGGCGGTCACCCCATGGCGGCGGGTGTTTCTCTGCCAGCCGCGAATATTGATGCGTTTCGTGAATGTTTCATTGCAGGGCTCAAAGAACTCTATCCTGCAGGATTGCCTGAGCCATCTTTAGCCGTTTCAGCTTGGCTGGAAGTTGAGGACCTGAATGAAGCCTTACTCGATGAACTCGATAAGCTGCATCCATTCGGGCAAGGGAACCCGGAGCCAGTCTTTGGTGTGCGTGGTGTCGTTCTAGCCGAAGCCCCAGAACCCTTTGGGCGCGGTAATTACCGCTTCCGTTTGCCGCCCGTTGCAAGCAGTCGCCGAGGTGTCTCTGGCATTGCATGGCGTATGGAGGCCTTCCCAGAGGCGGGGGTGCCAGTCGACATAACGGTCCGTTTTGCATGGAACTATTGGCGCAGTAATCGGAATCCCCAGGTCACCTTAGTGGATTGGAAGCCTGCTGAATAGCGCCGTCGGTCGATAGTGCTTGTCGCTTATTTCTACTGAGCCTTTGCTTTCAGAAAACTGAAACTTGGGTGGACTCTTTGAGTAAAATTAGCAGATTCCTATTTATGACGACTTCCGCTTCTAAAATTCTTCTCGGCGTAAATGTCGACCACTGTGCGACAGTGCGTCAGGCGCGCTTCCGTGAGCATACGCTGGATCATGGCAATGAGGTTGAGCCCGACCCAGTTACTTTTGCTTTGCTCTGTGAAGAGGCGGGTGCCGATGGCATCACCATGCACTTGCGTGAGGATCGTCGTCATGTGCAGGACTCGGATATACGGCGCGCGCATGAGCAGATTCGCACTCGCTTGAATTTTGAAATGGGTTGTTCGGACGAGATCGTTGCCCTTGCTTTGGATTTGAAGCCGCATTCTGCCTGTCTCGTTCCTGAGAGTCGTGAGGAGGTCACGACCGAGGGTGGACTGGATGTGGTGGGGCAGAAGTCTCGCATCGCAGATGTGGTCGCCGCGATGACGGAGCGAGGTATTGTCACCAGCTTATTTATCGATCCAGACCCTGCGCAGATTGAAGCGGCGGCGGAGTTAAAGAGCCCGTGGATAGAGCTACATACTGGTGCTTATGCGAATGCTTACTATAGTGAGGCGCGTTCGAAGGAGTTGCAGATCTTGAAAGATGGCGCGGAGCTGGCGCATCAGCTCGGTTTGGTCGTCAATGCAGGGCATGGTATCAATTACACGAATATTGGTGAAGTGATCACCATTCCGCACCTGCATGAATTGAATATCGGGCATACGATCGTCAGCCGAGCGCTGTTTGTCGGAGTTCAGCAAGCGGTCCGAGAAATGAAAGCATTTCTCGTTTGAGCTTGTAGAAAATAGGGCGTGTGATTGCTGTGGGATGTGTTAACCTTATTCAATAATTACTTCTGTTTTACACATTTCTGCGAAAAATAAATGAAACCCCTAGCTCACGCTCACCCAGTATTAAGCGGCCAGCAGGCTCGTGAATTTGAACCGAAGGTCTTAAAGGACGAAGCTGCCGAGTGGCAGGCAATGAAATGTGCTGGGCAAGGCATTGCTGCGGCGGTCATCCGAGATTACCAAGAGCTTTTTCCGGTTCCCGACCACTTGCAAATCGTTGCCTTGATTGGGAAGGGGAATAACGCGGGCGATGCGCTGATTGCCTGTGCGGAGTTACTGGCAGAGTATCCGCGTGCGAGTGTCACACTCCTGATGTCTTCCGATAAAGATCACTTTAAGCCATTAGCTAAGCGCGCATACGACCAGTTGGAAGGGCGTGTGTCTAAACATATGCTCGCAGAAGTGTCTGACACTCAAGAAGTGCTTGCTTTGCTCGAGGATATTTCTGGAGGTGAATGTATCGATCTCTGCTTGGATGGTCTGCTGGGTGTTTCTTTTCAGCCGCCCTTGCGCACCGCGACACGTGTGATTATCGAGGGCGTGAATCAGTTCGAGTCGATCCGCCTGCGTGCTTCGGTGGATTTGCCAAGTGGTCGCGGAGATGTTTCGGATGAAGTGGTTTTCGATGCGCAGTTCACCTATGCGACGGGCATTGCAAAGCAGTCGCTTTTCGACGGTTTGGCGAGTTCTGGTCGTGTGCGTTATGTGGATCTTGGTTTTTTTGACAAGGCCCCTGGTTGTGAGCTCGAGAGTGTTGAGCATGTTTTACAACCACGTGTCTTGGCACCATTGCAAGCGTTACGTCCAGCGTCAGTCGACAAGCGCGAGTTTGGACATTTGTTTATTGTCGGTGGTTCTGCTTACATGCCAGGTGCTCTATTGATGTCAGTGCAAGCTGCGGTTCGGTCTGGTGTTGGTCTGGTGACTGCATTTGCCCCTCAATCGGTGGCGGCGGTCTTATCGGCCCAGGTTCCAGAGGCGATGTGGGTGCCTTGGCCTGAAACATCCAATGGCACGTTAAACCCACGGGCGATGCAGTTGTTGCTGGATCGTTTGCCGTATGGAAGTGCGGTTCTCTGTGGCCCAGGCTTAGGGCGTGATCGAAGCACTGAAGTCTTGGCTCAAGAAATGATTCGGCAAGTCAGTCTGCCACTGATTCTGGATGCTGATGCCTTACGTCTAAAGGCCATGGAGATGGCGCCGAAACGTAAGTCCGAGTATGGACCTTTAATTCTGACGCCCCACATGGGTGAATTTATGCGAATCGCGAAATTGGCAGAAGTTGATTTCTCTTTGGAGACACTGATGAATTTTTGCAGCAACAATCGTGCGGTGACTGTTTTGAAGGCAGCCAACACGCGTATTTGCGACGGAGAAACGGTCTTATACAATACGCATGGTGGGCCGGTGCTATCACGCGGCGGGAGTGGTGATTTGCTTTCTGGTTTGGTTGGCGGTATGGTTGCTCAGGATAGTAGCGATACGCAAACAGCTGTAGCACGCGGGGTGATGTTGCACGGCCTTGCAGCTCAACGACTTGCACGTGAGAAAGGCCAAGTTGTGGTCAATACGACTCAGCTGCTCGATTATCTACCCGATGTGTTGCGAAATCCCCTGTGTTGATTGGATCGTGGTGTTTGTGCTGCAAGTATATAGTGCTTTTGGATCGTAGGGGCTTCATTGATGACGCCTGTAGTGCGATAGGCTTTTGCTCGGCGGTCTTCATCAATGAACCCCTACGAGCTCTGTAAAATGATTCCTGTTAAGAAGAGTCACACGATGGTATCACCTCTCTTTTAATACTTTTAGTATTTCAGACTTGTGCTCGTTTGCGCACTGGTAATGATGGTGCCATGCCTCACGAATTAACGCAACGTCAAGCAATGCTTGTGCTGAACGGGTTGCCACATGTGGGGCCAGTGATGCTGCGTCGTTTAATGGATGCCTTTGATGAGGACGCCGTTGGGATTTTGTCTGGCAACCGAGAGCGGCTGTTGTCTGTCCAAGGCGTTGGCGATAAGGTCGTCCAGACTTTGCTACATTGGGATGCTCGCTTTGATTTAGCGAGAGAAGAGGCGTCGATGGGAAAATCGAATACCCATTTTTATGCGCAAATGGATGCCGAGTATCCAGCGATGCTGAAAGAACTCTACGACTCACCGATTGGCTTGTATTGGAAGGGTGACTACGTGGTGGATCGCCCTTGCATTGCCATTGTGGGCACACGGCGCGCCACGCTCTATGGTCGCAGTGTGACGAAGCGTTTTGCCAGTGAACTCGCGCGCATGGGCTTTTGCATTGTTAGTGGGATGGCACGCGGCACGGATACGGCTGCTCATGAAGGTGCGCTCGAAGCCGGAGGGAAAACAGTCGCAGTGCTCGGTTGTGGGGCGGACATTATTTATCCGCCCGAAAATTTAGATTTATATAAACAGATATCTGCGAAAGGTGCAGTTGTTAGTGAGTTTCCCTTTGGGCGCCGAGCGGATCGGCAGAGTTTTCCGATGCGCAACCGAGTGGTTTCCGGGATGTCTGAGGCGGTCATCGTGGTGGAGAGTGATGCGGCCGGTGGTAGTATGATTACTGCGCGTTTTGCTGGGGAGCAGGGGCGCACCTTGATGGCGGTGCCTGGGCGAATCGATCAAGCCAGCAGCCGAGGTTGTCATCAATTGATACGTGATGGCGCGATCATGGTGACTTCTGTGGATGATATTTTAGAAGAGTTGCGCTATGCGCGACCTCAGGAACCGGAATTAGATTTGGGAGAGAGCACTGGTGCGCCAAAGGCGAATCTCTTAGACGTGGAGCAATCCATCATGGATTGTTTTGTAGGCGGTGAGTTGGTTGCGGCAGATTCACTGTCGGAGCGACTGTCAAAATCTGCAGCGGAGATATCGGCGGTGCTCATGGGCTTGGAGTTGAAGCGCTTGGTTGTGAAGCGAGCCGATGGTCGATTCGAAGCGCAATAGAGGGCTTCCACCTAGCTTGACAGATCGGTGCTTCTCTTTATCTATAGCGAACCTTTGATTAAGAAACTAACAGTGCTTGGCTTGCTTTGCCTTTTTGTTTGGAACGTCGCATTGTCTGGCGTGCCAAGCGTTTTGGTCTGTTTGCATCAAGATTTCATGCTGTATTTTCAATCCGAAGCAGAAGTGGAAGGGCATTGTGAAAGCACGCATTGTCACGATGGCGACAGTGCAGAGGCCGAGGGCACATGCGAGCTTGATGATGATTGCACAGACCTTGAATTGTCGGGAGCTGAATTGATTCCGACACGCTTGAATGAAAGCGAAGCCGTGCAATTGCCGGCGCTTGCTTGCGTGCTTTTGAGTCTGAAAACTAAGGCACCTCGTTTATGTTTACAGCCAGCCATGACGCAATCGCGATCACGGGCACCTCCGTCAATTTATTGGCTGACGGATCTTTACATTCCGAAAACAGTCCTGCGGGTCTGATTTATCCAAATACACGTTGTTTCATCGAGGCTTTTAGCCTCCGCATGTTCGCTTCTCGCGATCAGCGTTACATTCGTATTTGGATTTTTTATGTTTAGATTTATGAAAATAGGCGGCTTCAGTGCTGCCGCACTCAGTATTCAGTTTATAGGCGGCTCGCTAGTCGCCTCACCTCTCAGCTTCACTCAGGAGCGCGCCGTCGAGCATGCACTGGAGCGTAATGTCCTGCATCAAGCCGCGCAGACTTTTGTTGATCAGGCGGAAGGTCGTTCTCTGCAGGCGGGGCGTTGGGAGAACCCGGAGGTCAAGCTGGAATATGCGAGTGATCGGGCGTTTAACGATGAAGGTGAGCTCGGCTTTGGTATTGGATTTGAGCAAACGTTTCCGATCACGAATCGCTTGCGATTGGAGAAGCGTATCGCTCGCGATGAGATTGAGCTCGCACGTGCCGAGGTCGCAAAGGCGTCTCGTCTTTTGAAGCAGCGAGTGGCGTCTACATTTATTCAAGTCGCTGAAATAGAGGCGCAGATGGCTTTGCGTGATGAGCTACTTGAGCTTTATAGCAGCTTCGCAGAATTTGTTTCGTCGCGGGTGGCGACTGGTGAGGCATCGGAAGTTGAAGTGAATCAAATACAAATCGAACGCTATACTGTGGAACAAGAACGACAAGGATTAGCCAATCAGCATGCCTTAGAGTTATCAAAACTACGTAAGTTACTAGGGCTCGATCCAAAAAGTATGTTGAAGGTGCAGCATGTGTTTTTGCCTCCAGTGTCGTCCCCAGAATTGCCAATCGTCGCGCCATCTTTGATCGAGGCTCAACCTGCGTATCGGATCAAAACCTTGCTCTGTGAGATTGCAGAACAACAAGTGTCCGTTGCGAAGGCGCAACGATGGGCCGATATCGCGATTGAAGTCTTTTATGAAGAAGAGCGTGGCGTGGATGCGCCATCAGGACTTGGGCGCGATCGCTTCTTCGGGATCGGAGTGTCTGTGCCGTTGCCCTTGTTGAACACTCAGCAAGGCACGATTGCTGAACGCCGTGCGCGGAGTGATCAATTCCGCTTTGAGTTGCAGGCGGCTAAGTTAGAATTAGAAAATGATGCAAGTTTTCGTCGCGAACAAGTCCTACGGCTCTACACCCAAGCTCAAGCGTATGACGCTCGTCTCACACAATTAGTGGCGAAAAATCTAAAGGACATGCAAGACGCGTATGCTTCAGGGCAGATTGCGCTGACGGAACTTTTTCGCGCCCAAGAACAGGCCTTTAAGGTGCGTTCGACGCATCTCTCGCTGTTGCACGATTATGAGCAAGCGATGATTGATTGGCATGCGCTCATTGCAAAATAGAAAACCTAAATTTTTTGAAATAATGAAATTGAAAACAATTACAATGGGCTGCCTTGGGCTGTTAAGTCTAACGATCTCAGATGCAGCGCCTAATACGATCATTCTGGATGAAACAGGTGTGGCAAATCTACGCCTGCAAACCGTCGAGATTGATGAGCAAACGTTTGAGACAACAGTCTTTTCGATTGGACGTATTGAAGAAATCCCATCCAAGCATTCAGTGCTTTCCTCCCGGGTCGCTGGGCGAGTCATGGAACTCAAAGCCTTTGAGGGCGATTACGTCCAATCGGGTGACATCATTGCTACCGTTGAAACTCGGCAACTTGGCGATCCACCGCCGACGATTCAGTTGAAGGCTCCCCAGTCGGGGATTGTGATTACCTCACACGTGCGCTTGGGGCAACCCGTTCAACCTGATGTCGAATTAATGGATATTTCTGATCGTTCACAAATGTGGGCGGTGGCAAAGATTCCCGAAAAGGAAGCGTCAAAAGTCCATGTCGGTAGCCTTGCACGCATCCAAGTGCCAGCGCTCGGAGACGTCGTGTTTGAAGCGAAGCTTGTTCGCTTTGGTGTAAATGCTGACCGCAGTGCAGGCGCGGTTGAAGGTGTGTTCCTGGTAGATAATGCTGAGGGTCGCTTGCTCCCAGGAATGCGTGCTGAGTTTGCGGTGATCTTAGATCAACGCGATGATGTGTTGGCCGTGCCCCGTGAAGCGATACAAGGCGATCCAGCCAATCGTATCGTGTTTGTGAAAGATTTCGATTTACCCAATGCATTTTTACGGGTGCCTGTCGTTACGGGCGAACGCAACGATCGATATGTTGAAGTGCTAAGTGGCCTCTTTCCTAGTGATGAAGTGGTGACTCAAGGTTCGTATTCCCTCGGCTTTGTCGGTTCTGGGGCAGGCATTTCGCTCAAGGAAGCGCTGGATGCTGCGCATGGGCACGAGCATAATGAAGATGGCTCAGAGATGACAGATGAGCAACGGCGAGCCGCTTCGAAGCCAGATGATGCGCATGTGCATGAGCACACAGATGAGACTCATGGGCGATGGCTAATGATTTATGCGATCGTGATGACTTTCTTCTCGATCATTGTCTTGCAGCGGCTGATGAATCGAAACTCAGTGAATGAATTGGAGCGCACGTAGCTATGCTCAATCAATTGATACGTTTTTCATTATCGCATCGCCCACTGATTCTTGTGGCGGTGTTGATTGTCTTGGTGCTCGGGATTAAGAAAGCCACGGAGTTACCAGTCGAAGTCTTGCCCGACCTCACTAAGCCCACGGTGACGATTTTAACTGAATCGCCAGGTTTCGCGCCCGAGGAGGTCGAGATGCTGGTGACAGTTCCCTTAGAGAATGCCTTGATGGGAGTCACGGGAGTGACGCGTCTGCGCACAGTCAATGATGTCGGGCTGTCATTGATCTTCGTCGAGTTTGAGTGGGGGACTGATATCTACCAAGCGCGGCAATTTGTGCAGGAACGGCTTTCTGGAACCTTAGGAGAATTACCCGATGGCGTGAATCCATATATGACGCCCGTGGCTTCGTTGATGGGGAATATTCTACTCGTTGGCATGGCCGATCCGAGTGGAGAGACGAACCCCAAAGAGGTGCGGGCTTTAGCCGATTGGACGGTGTCACGCCGTCTGCAATCGATTCCAGGCATTGCAGAAGTATTGCCGATGGGAGGTGGTGTGAAGCAAGTGCAGGTGCAGCCGAACCCCGAAAAAATGCTAGCGATGGGTGTATCCTTTGAGCAAATACAAAGTGCCGCCGCGCATGCAGTGAAGAATACCACGGGTGGTTTTTTAACTGAATCTGCCCAGGAAATTATGGTGCGGAATCTGGCGATGACAACGGATCTCGATGTGATTTCCAATACAGTTGTCTCGTATGCGAATGATCGCCCGGTTCGTTTGCGTGATGTGGCCGAAGTGGTTTGGGATGTCGAGCCCATGCGCGGCGATGCAGGGCTTGGCTCAAAGCGTCAGTCCAGTGAAGGATCGGCAGTTGCTGGCAGTGAAGGAGTGATCTTGAGTGTGACGAAATCGCCAGGTTTTGATACCATTACACTGACCGAGGAAGTGGAGGCAGCGCTGAATCAATTGCAAGAGACCTTGCCCGATGGCGTTGAGCTTGTGACCCTATATCGCCAGGCTGATTTTATCGAACTATCGATTGGGAACTTAGAAGAAGCCTTACGTGACGGTGCGATCATTGTCGCGCTGATTCTATTTCTCTTTCTGTTTAATTTTCGCATTACCTTCATTACCTTGACGGCGATACCGCTTTCACTGGGGATGACGATTCTAGTCTTTGATTGGATGGATTTAAGTGTGAACTCGATGACGCTTGGTGGACTGGCTGTGGCGATCGGCATGGTGGTCGATGATGCGATTGTGGATGTGGAAAACGTCTATCGTCGCTTGCGGGAGAATGCTTCCTTGGTGAGTCCGCTGTCCAAAATCGAGGTGATCGCTCGCGCATCCGCTGAAGTGCGTTCGTCGATTCTCTATGCCACCGTATTAATCATCTTGGTTTTTCTTCCGTTGCTAGCGTTGAGCGGAGTGGAAGGGCGACTCTTCTCGCCCATCGCGATTGCTACCATTGTCAGTATGATCGCTTCCTTCGTAGTTTCGCTAACGGTTATCCCGGTGCTCTGCTCCTTTCTGCTAAACCCCAAGCCCAGCGTGGCACATGCAGACGGTTTCATGGTGCGCGGGTTGAAATGGCTCTTTCAGCAAACGGCATTGCGGTTCTTACTTTCACAACCATTGCTCGTTGTGCTATTCATCTGTGGTTTGTTGGGAGTCGCTGCCGTTGAAGTCACGCAAATGGGCGGCAATTTCTTACCAGCCTTTCGTGAGCCAACTGCATTGGTGGCGATGACCACTGCGCCAGGCACTTCATTGAAGCAAACCACCGAGCTTTCCAAGACGGCGCAAGACTTACTTCTGCAGATTCCGGAAGTCGATACGGTCGGCTATCGTGTGGGGCGTGCTGAGCGAGGTGATCATGTAGTGCCCGTATCGACGGTCGAGTTTGATATCGAGTTTACTGAAGGCTCTGAACGTAGCCGCGCGGAAGTTTTAGAAGAAATACGCTTAAAGATGCGCACGATCCCTGGCACGTTTAGCGCGATGAGCACACCGCTGGCCGATCGAATCGGACATATGTTGAGTGGTGTGTCGGCAAAAGTAGCCGTCAAAATTTATGGGCCCGAATTGAGTGAGCTTCGACGCCTCGGTAGTGAGGTGACTGAAATTGCACGTTCGATACCATCGCTCGAAGAGGCTCGTGGTGAGCAGCAAGCGTTGATCCCACAACTACGCATCGAGGTGGATCCTGAGCGAGCCTTGGCATATGGCATCACTCCTGGCGCGTTGAACGAACAGTTGGCAGCGTTGATGGGCGGCGAAGTGCTTGCCGAGATATATGAAGGTCAGCGCGTCTATGATCTAGTGGTGCGCTTGCCATTAGAATGGCGCGAGTCGCCTGATCGATTAGCTAACCTTTATGTTGACACGCAGAGCGGGCAGCGGGTGCCGCTGAGTTATGTTGCAGAGCTGCATCAAGCGACGGGACCGAACACGATTCTTCGAGAGAACACCCAACGCCGCTTCGTGGTGTCGATCAATCCAACCACCGATGACCTCAATTCGGTGGTTGAAGCGCTGCAAGCAAAGGTGGCAGATGAGTTGGTTTTGCCAACAGGATACAGCATTGCTTTTGAAGGTGAGTATCAAGCGCAGCAGGCCGCGCGTCGCACCATCATGATCATGTGTGTGCTGATTTTGCTACTGATCATGTTCCTATTGTTCAGCTACTTTAAAACCTTCAGTTTCGTGCTTCTAGTGCTGAGTATTATTCCGATTTCATTGATTGGCGGAGTGTTCTACACGGGCATGACCTTGAATAATATTAGCATCGCAACACTGGTTGGCTTCATCGCCGTCGCAGGGATTGCGGCACGTAACAATATCATGCTGCTGTCGCACTATTTACATCTGATGCGCCATGAAGGCGAAGCGTTCACGCGTGCGATGGTTGAGCGTGGCACCTTAGAGCGCCTAGTGCCGATTTTAATGACCGCCATTTCAGCGGGGCTAGCACTGGTGCCATTAATTCTCGCGGCTGATGAGCCCGGCAAAGAAATATTGAACCCAGTCGCGATTGTGATTGTCGGAGGACTTGTTAGTTCCACCGTGCTCGGACTCGTGGTCACTCCGACGATCTTTTATGCCTTCTGTAAAAAATCTGCCGAAAAGTCGATTCGTCTCGAATCGGCTGCCTCCGAATAATCTCTTATTAATCCTCAATCCACTATGAAAACACATATATCCAAAAAATACGCATTTCTCGCCTTGTTCTCGCTCTGCTGCCTGGGCACTACCTATGCGAGCGACGACCATGATCATTCTCAGGAAGCACACAAAGAGATCACCAGCCCAAATGGTGGTCGTATTATTACCTCGGTGGAACCTCATTTCGAGTTCTTGCTACAAGCGGATCGCACCGCAAAAATCACTTTTATCGATGATGCGGGTAAACCCATTCCCGCTGCGAAGCAGCAAATTTCATTAACGGGAGGGGATCGTTCCGCGCCAGTGAATATCGATTTTGTGCAAAAAGAAGGCGCCTTGCTTTCAGTTGCTCCGATGCCTGATATCCAGAAAATGCCAGTAGTATTACAGATCAAAGTCACACCCGATGCCAAAAAGGTTCGCGAGAAATTCTACTTAAATACCAGCAACTGTGGGTCGTGCAGCTACCTCGAGTATGCCTGTATTTGCGGACACTGAATTTATCCTGGCCGATTAAAAAAGCAATCGACTGAGTAAAGTTAGGAGCACGGCGAAACTGATATTTAGAACAAATCCAATTCGTATCATGTCCTGTTGTTGGATCTCCCCCGAGCTAAAGACGATCGCATTCGGCGGTGTTGCGATTGGCAGCATGAAAGCACACGATGCTGCTAGCGTGAGCGGTAAAATGAGTTCTGTTGTTGGGATGCCTTGATCAATTGCAACTGCTGCAAAGATAGGCACAAGAAGCGCCGCGCTTGCGGTGTTGCTGGAAAGCTCGGTTAGAAAAATGACGAAGGTGACAATGATGCCGATAATCAGTATTGGGGGCCATGTGTGAATGAGGCCTTGCACTCGGTCCGCCAGAAACCAGCTGGCTCCAGTGACTCCGAGTATCTTGCTGAGGGTGATACCGCCGCCGAAAAGCAAGAGCACTCCCCAGTCGGTTGTGTGATCAATGTCTTTCCAATCGACTAGACGGCAACTCGCTAAGAGCAGTAATGAGCAAATAGCTACAAGTGTATCAAATGCTTTATCGATGCCAAAGAACTGAGACAATTGAGCGCTAAACAACCATCCGCCTATGGTGACTAGGAAGATGGTGAGTGTCAGATATTGAGCAGGTTGAAAGTGAAAGACTCGTGTTTCTATTGAAAAATGTGGGACGTCTCCAGGATTTGCGAAGACGCGTAGCAGCCAGTAAAGTGCGGGCAAGAGTAGGGCGACTGCTGGAAGCCCAACCTTAAGCCATCCAGTGAAGCTTATATTGAGTTGCGCTGCGGCGATTGCATTGGGTGGTGTGCCAATCAGTGTGCCGATGCCACCAATACTCGCGGAGTAGGCGATGCCTAAAAGTAGAAAGAGGGCGCATTTTCGTCGCAGAGCTTCACCACAATGTATTTCGATTTGATTGATGATACCTAGCGCAACTGGTAGCAATAGGGCAACGGTTGCGGTGTTCGAAATCCACATGGAGAGGATGGCCGACACTAAGAAGATGGAAATCGCTGTCCGGTGAAAACTGCCATGCCCGATACTGAGGATTTTTAGGGCGAGCCATTGGTCTAGTTTTTGATGGGACAAGGCCGCGGCTAAGCCGAATCCGCCAAGGAAAAGAAAGATGAGTGGATGTGCGAAGCCTGAGAAGCTTTTCGTGACGTCCAGTGTATTCGTTAATGCAGCGATGACGGGGATCAGTATTGCGGTGATTGCTAGTGGCAGTGACTCGGTGAGCCATAGAACCGCAGCCAGAGTCAGTATGGCTAAACCTGTGCGCACGCTCTGTGCATCGTAGCCCTCTGGAAGTTCCCCCAGAGGTAGGTATTGCCGAATGCCAAAAAAGAGCGCAAAGGCTATCAGTATAGTGATGGCTTTCGGGGGTATGCCACGTTTGTTCGCGCCTTGTTGACTGTGAGGGTGTCTCATTTTGCCTCCCTTGACTCAGTGAATTGTGCCATCATATGGGGGCGTGGGCAAGTCGAGAGCACTCTAGCTGTGTGCGTTATTACAGCTACGCATGAAATGAATTAGTGCGGGCGATTCAGCGGTTTAGGCAAATCGTTGTCTCCTGGAGCATAGCTCTTATAGGAGGTCTATTCGGTTGAAGTCGAAGTGCTCCAGGTGGAGGTCTGAAGAGGTCTCCTCGTCGGTCGTTTGAGGGGTGTCTTCTGCCTCTTGGTGTTCGGGAACCATGGCCACATCTGCAATGGTGTCGAGGCCCCACTGTGCAATTGTCCCGATTAGTGGCTTAAGGCTTTTACCGCGTTCGGTTAGGCTATAAATCACCTTTCGCCCATCCATGGGGTCAGGTTTACGCTCGGCTAGGCCGTTTTCGACCAACCAGCGTAATCGTTGAGATAGGATGTTTGTGGCGATGCCTTCTGGTGACTTCAAGAAATCATCGAATCGTTGCTTGTTCGAAAGCATGTCGCGAATGACGAGGAGCGTCCAGCGGTCGCCAACGATGTCGAGTGCACCAGCGATCGGGCAGGACGAGCGTTGATCTTTAGAAATTTTTTTCATCCACCGTTATACTTGCTTGCAGTATGGAAGTTATCAAGCCCTTTTACGTGGATGGCACTACTGTAAGGAGGAATCCGGAAGTGGCATAACTGTATTTTGGAGGGCGATGCTTCGTCATCGCCACCGATACTTGAGTGACTGCCGAATACTCTACGGTTGCGACGGAGTGCAACCCTCCAGCTATGACTGCAATCCCTGGTAAGATAGTGCCATTCCCCTTTGCGAGAGGTTTAATTAATTGCATAATGCAATCAAAAATTCAATGGGGATCATTTGCGTGAAACGCGAAGCTATTTTTGGGGCCATGTTGCATGGCCGACACGGCTTCGACTGCAACCCGCTCAAAATCGATCCGGCCGAAGTCCTCGATAAGCTATACCCCGAGGATGCGCTCCTCTGTCTAGCCACTAGCAAGACAGACGCACGCACTGCACCCCGTGAGCACTGGCGGGGTAAAGAAGCCAACTTTCAATTCATCGTTCCCAATCCCATGACGGCACTGACCGGCCTTAATCAGGACGGCGAAGTCTCGCATCGCTGCCATGGCAACGCCACAACTCACCGCCTCTATCAAATCGTCGAGTTCGATCACGGCACTGTGGACGAGCAGATCACTATTGTGACTAACCTGAACTCCATGTTCACACCGCTGACCATGGTGGTCAACTCCGGCGGCAAGTCCCTCCATGGCTGGTTAGACGTGCGTTAGCTAGACGACGCCCAACAGCGCGAATTCTTCGCCAAAGCCTGCCGCTGTGGTGCCGACAACACCTTGTGGGACCAATGTAAGCTCGTCCGTATGCCTGGAGGCCTTCGCCGCAGCAATAGCCAGCGGCAATCAATTTTCTATTTCGATCCACGCCACTATGTGATCAAGCCAAGCCTGCCCGAGACTTTCGGGCCAACCCAAGAACCACCGCATGAACCACTGCATGAACCTACACCCAGAAACACCCCTCGAACTCCTCGAAACCTGTCCCGAGCCGGATCCCGATTACCACATCAAGCCCGAGCCCCACAACGCGTTCGGCTCCGACTTCGACGACACCGGGCCAACAGGGGTAGAGGAGGGCAACGAGCCAACGCCCTTCACCGTCCTCAGAGCAGGCGAGCTACTTCAGCGCGAGCTACCCGAACGGGTCAGCGTTTGGGGCAAGACCAGTCGGGTTGGATTAAATGAGGCTGTTTCTCTGAGCGATTTAGCGTGGTCGACGATGCTCGTGTGAGTGAAGGCAGCGATAGCAGTCTGTCGCCTTCATTTTGTAAGTGGGCGAGTGGTTCTTTTGGTCTTGTGGTGACTTCGAGGGGAGATGCTGTTAGCTCGGGTCCACATCCCATCAAAAGCAGAGATGCAAGTATAGCTAGTGGTCGAGGGCGAACGATTTTCATGACACTAAGCTATGGATAGGTATCCAGAAAATACAATTCACATATAGTAGAGTCGGGCCTGCGGACTGTGGTGGATTGCAATTTTTATTCATGATTAATTTTCGAATTCTTTAAGCACTCGGTTGCAGCATGTGCATTCATCCCTTTACCTACCTAGATGTTCGCACTTTTATCTCCAGCTAAGTCACTTGATTATGAATCACCGCTTCTCGTAGAGCGGTCCACCCAGCCTCGCCTGAAGTCAGATACTGCTGCGCTGATTGATCAGCTCAAAGGCCTGTCCTCTGAAGAGATTGGCAGGTTGATGGGTATTAGCGATAAATTGGCTTTGCTCAATCACGAGCGCTTTCAAAGTTTCACTCCGTCTTTCAGCAAGAAGAACAGTCGCCAGGCGATACTCGCATTTACCGGCGACGTTTATCAAGGCATGACGCTGGCTGACTGGTCGGCAGATGACTTTGCCACTGCTCAAGACAAAGTGCGGATTTTGTCAGGGCTTTATGGGGTGCTTCGTCCGCTCGATTTGATGCAACCGTATCGTCTTGAGATGGGCACTGGTCTCGAGAATGCCAGAGGTAAAAACCTCTATCAATTCTGGGGTGACACGATCACTGACTTATTAAATAAAGACCTCAAGAAGTCGAAGTCTGAGGTCGTCGTAAACTTAGCCTCGAACGAATACTTTTCCGCGGTAAATTCGTCTAAGCTCGGCGGCACTTTAGTCAGCCCTGTATTCAAAGATGAAAAAAAGGGCACTTTCAAAATCATCTCTTTCTACGCTAAAAAAGCACGTGGTATGATGGCTGATTTTATCGTGAAGAATGATTTACAAAAAGCCAGCGACTTACTCGAGTTCACCACCGCTGGTTATGCCTACGACCCTGAAAGCTCAACGGATGAGAAACCGGTGTTTCTACGACCCGAGGCTGCGATTGGCTAGAGAAACTTTGCTGTCACGCTGCCTTTGATTTTCCTGATGCTTGCAAGGTCACCTTGATAAAGTAACTGCCCTCCCGCGTCGCCGCCGTCGGGACCGATCTCAATGATGTAATCTGCATCCTTAATCACTTCGAGGTGGTGCTCAATCACGATGACGGTGTGGCCTTTGTCGACGAGACGGTGGAGGAGTTCGATGAGGCGTTCGACGTCGCTGAGATGGAGTCCGATAGTCGGTTCTTCTAGAATGTAGAGGTTGCCTTGGCCTTTATTATATTGGCGCTCCTTGAAGGAGGGTTGGCCCTTGGCGAGCTCGCTGACGAGTTTCATACGTTGAGCTTCGCCGCCGGAAAGTGTGGGCGAATATTGTCCGAGTTCTATATAGCCGAGCCCTGTTTCCACCATGAGTTGCATGAGGCTGCTGAGCTGGGTATGGAAGCTGAAGAATTCGGCGGCTTCTTCAAAGCTCATTTGCAGCACATCGGCGATGCTTTTGCCATTCCAATGGAGCTCGTCGAGCTCGGCTCCGTAGCGGCGACCGTTGCATTCGTCACAAGTTACGAAGGTGTCGGGCATGAAGTTCATCTCAAGTTTCACACGGCCCGCGCCTTTACAAGTTTCGCAGCGACCGCCCTTGGTGTTGAAGGAGAAGGTGCTCTTGGTGTAGCCGTGGATGTTGGCCTCAGGGAGTTTGGCATAGATTTCGCGGATGATATCGAAGGCACCGATATAGGTAGCGGGTGTGGAGCGTGTGGTTTTACCTATGGGTGAGTGGTCCACCTCGATCACTTTACGAATGCCTGCGGCATTCGATAGTGATCTGAAGGAGGGGAACGTCGAACGTCCAACGCCCAACGTTGAATTTTGAATGTTGGATACGTTCTCTTTCTTATTCGACGTTCGACGTTCATTCGCGCCCAAGTCTTTTGGAGTGAGCTTAGTTGATTTTTCCACGATTGCTGCCTCAACCAAAGGCTTCAATAAGTCGCGAATCAGGGTGCTTTTGCCGGCTCCGGAAACGCCGCAGATTGCGGTGAGGCGTTGCTTTGGGATCTGGACATCGAAGTTTTTTAGATTTCTGAGGGCGGCACCTTGGAGAGCGATCCAGTTTTCGTTACCTTTCTTTTTGCGTGGGCTCCACGGGGCGGGGAGTTTGCGATGGTTGCCGCGGAGTGGGTGCGGCATGGCTTTGCGGAGGTATTGTCCGGTCAGCGAGCGCTTGGTCTTGTTAATTTGGCTGACTTTTCCACTGGCGACAATCTCGCCTCCGTGGATGCCGGCCTGTGGACCGAGGTCGATGATTTGGTCGGCCTTGCGCATGGTGGCCTCGTTGTGTTCGACGATGACGAGGGTGTTGCCTCGGTTGCGAAGTTGTTCGAGGGATTCGAGGAGCTTAGCGTTATCACGTGCGTGGAGCCCGATGGATGGCTCGTCGAGAACGTAGAGCACACCGGAAAGGTTGGAGCCGAGTTGTGCGGCGAGTCGGATGCGTTGCGCCTCGCCGCCGGAGAGGGTGGCGGTTGCGCGATTGAGTTGCAGATAGCCGAGGCCGACGCGTTCCATGAAGCGCATGCGCTCTTCGATTTCGGGGAGGAGCTCAGCGAGAATCGGTTTCGTTCTTGCAGTGGTTTTGACTTGTTTGAGTGTTTGAATCAGTTCGGTGGGTGTTAGAGTCAATAGTTCGGGTAACGAAACGGAGGAGGGAACGTCGAACATCGAACGTCCAACGTCCAATTTTGAATGGCTCTGATGTTTGTTATTCGACGTTCGATCTTGGACGTTCGATGTTCGGCGTTCCCTATGTTCCCTCAGCGGAAGCCTGACGTTGCGGCTAAGTTCATTGAGGCGGGCGCCGTTGCATTCGGGGCAAGTCTCTCCGTGTTCTAAACCATCGAGGTGATCTTTGAGCGGGTTGTCTGTATCGTCTTCTTTGGCCGTCCAATCAAAGAGCTGTCCGTAGCCGCGACAGGTGGGGCACCAGCCGCGTGGACTGTTCCAAGAGAAATGCTTGGGGTCGAGCTCTGGGAAGGCTTCGCCAGTGGTGGGGTCGGTGCGCTTGGTGGAAAGCCAAGAGAGGACCTCGCCTTTGGGAGTGAGGATGAATGCGGAGCCTTTGCCTAGTTTTAGCGCTTCTTTGAGCTTGGAGGGCGATGCTCCGTCATCGCCGCCGTTCTTGCCCTTTGCGGCTGTGAAGGAGCACAGCCCTCCAGTTAAGTGTGCAACGACCAGATCGATGTCGTGTTCGACGTAGCGGTCTAGTTTTTGGAAGTCGTCGAGGTGGACGAGTGATCCGTCGATGCGGAGTTGCTCGTAGCCGTGGTCGCGTGCCCAGTTGGCGAGCGGTTCGTGGTGGCCTTTGCGTCCACGAATGAGTGGGGCACAGAGGTGGAGCTTTTTCGATTTTGAATTTGCGAGGATCGTCTTTAAACGTTTAAGCAATGCGTCTTCGCTTTGGCTGACGACAGCTTCGCCTGTTGTAGGGGAATGTTGGATACCGATGCGGGCATACATGAGGCGCAGGTATTGTGCGACTTCAGTGATGGTAGCTACGGTAGATTTGCGGGTGCCTTTGGTGACGCGTTGCTCAATAGCTACGGTAGGCGCGATGCCGTGGAGCTCGTCGACGTCGGCCCGAGGCATTTGCTCTACGAATTGGCGCGCGTAGGCGGACATGCTTTCCATGAAGCGACGTTGGCCTTCTGCAAAGATGATATCGAATGCGAGTGAGGATTTTCCAGAACCCGAAACACCGGTGATAACGGTGGTTTTACCGTGGGGAATTTCGCAGCTGATACTTTTTAGGTTGTGCTGACGAGCGCCGCGTATATGGAGGGCATTGGGGGACGTCGAACGCCCAATGTTCAACTTTGAATTTTGACGGAGGTCTGCCAGAGATGACGCAGCAATATTGTATGTGCCTTTAGGCTCTGCAGCTAGTAATTCTTGATTATTCGATATTGGACGTTCACCCAGCGCTTCGCGAAGATAGTTGGCGGTTTCGCATTTGGCTTTGGCGATTTGCTCGGGGGTGCCTTGGGCGATGATTTGTCCGCCGTTAGCACCGGCTTCGGGGCCGAGCTCGACAATCCAGTCAGCGACTTTGAGTATGTCTAAATTGTGCTCGATAACGATGAGGGAGTGACCCGCTTTGACGAGTTCTTGTAAGACTTCGACTAGGCGCTTAATGTCGGCGCGGTGGAGGCCAGTCGTTGGCTCGTCGATTAGGATGAGGGTATGGCCTGACTTACCTGCAACTTTTCCGAGGTAGCGAACCAGTTTGAGGCGTTGGGACTCGCCGCCGGAAAGTGTATTGAGCGGTTGACCGAGTTTAAGGTAACCGAGTCCGACATCGACAAGCGGTTGCAAAGTATTGATCACTCTAGGGTGGTCGCTGAAGAAGCGGAGCGCTTCGGCAGCATCCATCTCCTGTATGTCGGCGATATTTCGGTCGTTGTAACTAATCTCTAGAACTTCGTCTTTGAAACGGCGGCCTTCACAGGTCTCGCAGAGCACGTCGAGGTCGGAGACGAATTGCATTTCGATGCGTTCGTAGCCGAGGCCGGAACATGTTGGGCAACGTCCACTGCTACTATTATATGAGAAGTAGCCTGGCTTCACGCCCTGAGCCTTGGCGGCTTCGGTCCGAGTGAAGACCTTGCGAATCTCGTCCCATGCACCAGTGAAACTGGCTGGGGTCGCGCGTGGTGTTTTACTAATCGGACTTTGGTCCACAAGCACGACATTTGATAATTGAAGGGTTGATTCGATATCATTGATCGATGCGGGCTCTTCTACTGTGAGCCCTTTTTGAGCGAGTAAGTTTTGATAGATAACGTTATTTAACAGCGTGCTTTTGCCTGAGCCGGATACTCCGCTTAGGCAGACGAAGCTTTGTTGGGGGATGTGGATGTCGACCTCTTTGAGGTTATGTTTTGAAGCGCCGTATATGCTGAGTTGGGGGGCGTCGAACGTCGAACTTTGAACATCGAAGGTCGAATTAATAGGGCGGCGTTCTTTAGGTATTTCGATATCTTCGCGTCCTGAGAGAAAGCGTCCAGTATGTGTATTTGATTTTAGGATACGTTTATAGTCTCCTTGGAAGACGAGCTGTCCGCCATTGATTCCGGGCTCTGGTCCGATCTCGATAAGGTTGTCTGCGGCGCGCATGACGGCTTCGTCGTGCTCAACGACGACCACGGTGTTGCCTAGGTCAGTGAGGCGGCGAAGGATCGAAATGAGTCGATCCATGTCGCGTGGGTGGAGCCCGACGGAGGGCTCATCGAGCACGAAAAGGGTGTCGGTGAGGGCCGATCCTAGGCAGGATGTTAGACTTACGCGCATTGTCTCTCCACCAGAGAGCGTGCGTGAACTGCGATCAAGTGTGAGATAGCTTAAACCAACAGTGTCGAGGAAATGTAAGCGAGATAGGATGCCTTGAAGTGCGGAGTCGTTGTCTGGAGTTGTTGCTTGGAGGGTTGCGCTCTGTCGCAACCGCTGTTTTGTTTGGCCGTCTGGTAGGCTATGCGGCGACGACGGAGCGTCGCCCTCCAGTATTTCTAGGAGTTCAGCGACGCTTTTCTGGTAAAGTTCGGGGAGGGTGTAGCCTTGCCACTTCCAGTGGAGTGATTCTGGTTGGAGGCGTGCGCCGTGGCATTTTGGGCACTCTGTGTAGCTACGGAACTTTGATAGAAAGACGCGGACGTGCATCTTATAAAGATTGCTGTTTAGCCAGTCGAAGAAGCGGTGGATGCCATACCACTTGTTAGTGTCGGGCTGGTAGCTAGGTTCGCCGTCCATAACGAATTTGAGCTCTTTCTTGTTGAGCTTCGACCATGGGATGTTCGTGCGGACTTTGTGTTTCTTGGCGGCGCGTTGAAGATCGCGTAGGCTTTCACTGTAAACTTCGCCTTGAAAGGCGCGGATGGCGCCATCGTCGATCGACTTGCTGTGGTCGGGGATGACGAGACGGTAGTCAATTTCGATGACTCGTCCAAACCCGCGGCATTCCTCGCAGGCGCCGATGGGTGAGTTGAACGAAAACATTGCTGGAGCTGCGGGACGAAAAGTGTCACCTGTCACAGGGGATTGAAGCCCGTGAATAAACTCTTTAATGAGTTCGCCTTCTGTATCGTAAATCTGAATTCGGCCTTGCCCGAAATTAAAGGCAGTTTGGAGCGCTTCGAGGCTGCGTGCTCGTGCCTTGTTGTTTAGGCTCGTGATACGATCTTGAATAACAAGGAGTGATGAGTGAAGAGTGGAAAGTGAGGAGTTCGATGAGAGAAGCTTGTCGATTCTTATGACATCGCCGTTGATTAAGACACGATTGTATCCTTGAGAACTGAGTGGCTGGAGAATTTCGCTCCATTGGAGGTTTTTCGGTTTGCTAACTGGGAAGGTGATGAGAATGGTTTGATCTTTCTGCACCTCAATCAGCTCCTTCCAGGCGCTTTGGGGGTTGTCGTCGGTGATCGGTTCGCCGGTGGCGGGGTCGTAGAGCGTGGCGCTATTGGCAAACCAGACTTTAAAGTAATCGGCGAGCTCGGTGATGGTGCCGACAGTCGAGCGGGATGTTTTTACCGTGTTGGATTGCTGTATCGCGATGGAGGGTCGGATGTTTTCCACACTGTCGACCTTGGGGCGATCGAGCAAATCCATGAATTGGCGCGTGTAGGGGGAGAAGGTTTCTACGTAACGGCGCTGCCCCTCGGCGTGGAGTGTTTCGAAAACGAGCGAGGATTTACCCGCGCCACTCAGGCCTGTGACGACAGTGAGCTGACCAATCGGCAGGTCGAGATCGAAACCTTTTAGGTTGTTTTGGCGAACGCCTCGCAGGTGAATGTATTCTTTGATTTTGGGCACGATTGTGTAGGGAAAGTGAAACTACGGAAATTGCGAACGCGGCAGAACAAACATAAAAAACGGAAAGTGCACAAGTGTTCACTCATTGTTTTTCATTTCTCAATCGTGCTTGCAAGTGTGTGCGTCGCACCTGTTGCTCGTTGTTGCGGATGGCCATGCTGTAGGCGTCGGTTTGACCGACGAGGTAGACTTTGCTCTTAGCGCGGGTGATACCAGTGTAGACGAGGTTGCGCTGTAGCATCATAAAATGCTGTTTTAACAGTGGAATCACGACTACAGGGTATTCACTGCCTTGGCTTTTGTGAATGCTGATCGCGTAGGCGAGTTGGACTTCGGAGAGCTCGCCTTTGGTGTATTCGACAGGATCGTCTGAGAAGTTTACGGTGATACCTGAGCTGTCTGGGGCGATGCCGGTGATGATGCCAGTGTCACCGTTGTAGATACCTTTGTCGTAGTTATTTCGCGTCTGGATGACTTTGTCGCCGATACGGTAAGTGACGGCTCCATAGGCAAGTTCTGCGGGGAGTGGCTTGCGGGTCTTTTCGCGGAAATGTGATTGGCGCGCAGGCACATAGTCGGGATCAGAGCGTAGGCGAGAGAGTGCTTTCTCTTTACTATTGAGCGCTTGTTGTAGTTCGACATTAAGTGCGCTGATGCCAGCTGTGCCACGATGCATCGGAGAGAGCACCTGGAGATCTTTGACGGGATCGCATTTGTGCGCCTTTGGAATGTATTCACGAGTTAAATACGAGATGGCTTTGGCGCACTGCTCGGGATCTTCGACTTCGACGAAAGTGAAGTCGTCGGTGGCATCGAGGTCACGCAGACTGGTGATGGTTTTTCCAGGGTGGGATTCACCTTTCAGAATTGCGTGGGCGGTGGTGATAATGCCGCTGGTTTCACCTTGGCGAAAGATGGTGTCGAGGCGGGTCACTTGAGCGGGTGGAGCTGCCATGAGATCGCCGAGGATATTACCTGAGCCAACTGAAGGGAGCTGATCGGCATCGCCAACAAGTAGGAGGTGTGCGCCGCTTGGGATTGCTTGGAAAAGGCTGTCGGCGAGACGCGTGTCTAGCATGCTGGCCTCGTCGACGATCAGTAGATCACAAGGCAATGGATTGTCGGCGTTATAAACAAAGGTGCGCGTGGCTCCATCGTATTTTAATAGGCGGTGTATTGTGCTGGCGTTTGCCCCCGAGGCTTCGGCGAGGCGTTGCGCGGCGCGGCCGGTGGGTGAGGCGAGTTGGATGCGGGCTCGTTTGGCGCGAAGTATGTCGACGACCGCGCGCAGAATCGTTGTTTTACCTGTGCCAGGGCCGCCTGTAATGATCCCAACTTTTGAGCTAAGAGCCTGTTTGAGCGCGGCGGCCTGTTGCTCGGCAAAGGTGAAGCCTGCTTTGTCTTGCGCCCATGCAATCGCGGCATCGAGCTTGATGGCAGGTATTGTTGAGGCGGTATCGTTGATCCGGTGGAGTGCCTCGGCGATACGTTTCTCTGCGCCAGCTAGTTTGGGGCGCTGGCAGGCGGGGCCGAGGACTTGTTGTTTTTCATCGTAGGCAATGACGGAAAAAAGTTTTTCGCGTTCTATGAGTGCTCGTATGCGCTCCTGTATTAGCTGTGGTTCGACGCCGAGTAGCTGTAGGGCATGCTCGGTGATCGCTTGCTGGGTGCCGAGGGTGTGGCCGTCGTCTTCGAGTGTTTGCATCGTGTGCACGATGCCTGCGTCGACGCGCTCTTTGGAATTGGTTGGAAAGCCGAGATTAAGGGCGAGTTTATCCGCAGTCTTGAAGCCGATGCGTTCGATATCCTCTGCGAGCCGGTAGGGCTCGTCTTGTAGGATACGCTTCGCGCCGCTGCCGTATTTTTTAACCAGACGCACGCATTGGGATGGCGTGACGCCATAAGTTTGAAGGAACATCATCACATCGCGGACGGCGGCTTGTTCCTCCCATGCGGCTTTTATTGATTTGGCGCGACTCTTGCCAATGCCTGGCACTTCGTGGAGGCGGCCGGAGTCTTCGCTGATGACGCGTAGAGTGTCGGCTCCGAAATGATCGACGATCTTCTTGGCGTAGGATTTACCGATTCCGTGGACCATGCCGCTGCCTAGGTATTTGCGAATACCGTGAATGGAGGCGGGGAGTTGCGATTTAAAGTTGGCGATTTTGAACTGATCGCCGTGCGTGGCGTGGCGGGTCCATTCGCCATTGAGCTTGAGCGTCTCGCCACATTGCACGCCTGGCAGGTTGCCGAGGACCGTGATTGGTTGCTTGCCTTCGGCGACAGCGACTTCGGCGACGCAGTAGGCATTTTCTTCGTTAAAGAAAATAATACGCTCTAGCACGCCGGTTATTGTCTGGTTACTGTGTTTCTCGAGAGGCATCGGACTCCTAGTGCTAAGCGACTGCTGGAGAAGGTCAATGCATGCGTCGGCATCGATCGAAAAATCTACATGAGGTCTGTTCGCAGCTTGGAGCGCTCAATTTGCTTTTACGGGGGCCGCTTCAAAAATGCTAGCTTGTGTTCGGCTGAGAGAGCCAGTGGCACTGATGTTACCAATGCTGCCTTCGCTTTTGATGTCGAAACGAATTAGGATGTAACGAGTTGTGGTTTCAGGAAAGCTCACAGAGGGGATTACGCCGCTGGTGAAAGAAACCGATTTTGAAAGCGGCATCCATTGTTCGCTATCGACCGCTTCCAATGTATTTGAGGCAAGTAGCGATAGCGCTCCGCCGGCGCTTTGATTGTTTTGGTAAAATCGTGAAACGGGCAGCGGGCTACCGAGATCAATAATGAAATCATGTGTGCCAGACTGGATCTTATAGCTCAGAGCCGAATTGCTACTCAATAGAATAGACGCTTCATAGTTTGCTATTGTTGACATGGTAACACGTTGAAAATCTGCCCCTTGAGTCAACACTAGGGATGCGCCTCGATGCCAGCGCGCTAATTTTATTGGAGTGTAGTGGCTATCATCAACTTTCGATTGATGGGGGCTTGCTGCGGTGGCGGCATGGATAAATGTGGCTTGGCTGACTCCAGCCACACAGAGCAGCCCCGCTGTCAGAAGATGGCGAGGTATGTATTTGCTGTATCGTGTCAGAAGTCGGTGCATATCGAATCGCTGAACAGTTTAGCATGTTTATAAGTCTTTTACAATAGAGTGAGTCACTCATATATATTGCAATTGGTGATGGTTGCGATGCTTGGCATTTCGTAACTTTACAACGTATCTGCTATTGATTCTGCTGCTGGGTCCTATTGGTTAGATCGACTTTAGAACGTTATCTAGTATGAATTCAGGCTCAAATAATCGCCCTCGCTCTCGCGGGAGGCAAGGCGGTAAGCCAGCATCGCGATCACGCGCTTCAAAACCGAGCCGTCAACCAGTCAGCTCCTCATTTGCGCCACCTCCCACGGGGAGCCGTGCAACGCTGCGTTTACCTGAAGCGAAGGGGGAGAAGCCCATTTGGAGAGCTTACTTATTTGGATTTTTGGGCACCTGTGTTTTGTTTTTTATGGGTCAGAGCCTGTTGGCGTTGAGTTTCGCATTAATACTGCCAGGACTTGCGCTGTGTATCCGCCCACCGGCAAATGGTATCGGCAAGTGGTTTGATTATGGCGTGCTAGGCTTTCTGGGGAGCATCGCATTCGCATTTGTGCCTCAGTTTTATTGGCCAACTGCGGATTGGCGGATTCAAGCGGTCAATGATTTTGGCATAGATCTGCCTAAGGTATTAAGCGTGCACCCCTGGATGAGCTTTGAAGCGGCTTCCCTGGTTATTGCTGGAATTTGTTGGTTTTATGTAAGCTCGGGATGGGCGTTGAATGCGCGTGGCCGGAAATACCTTTATTTCACAGTGTCGTTGGCGATGGCGACGTTTGCTGCTTTTGTAGTTTGGGGACATTATTACAGCGTGCGTTTATTCATGTTTAATGATCGCGCGCAGCTAGGTAGTTTATTGTCACTCGGTGGTGTCGTCAGTTTTGGGTATGCGATCGAAGGCTTACGCTTACGCAGTCTGATGCATGCATTTGGGCTGATTTGTAGTTTACTCTGTGCGATCGCCTTAGTGATGAGTGGATCTATAATCGGTTTGTATGCTTACGTCGCTGGTGTCATTCTGTGGTATTGCATTCGGTGTCGCTCCAAGGCACTGCCGATTTCTTTCAGAGCTTCATTCTTAATTGTCATCCTTGCTTCGTGCTTATGGCTGTTCGGGAGTGAAGAGTCGCGGGAGCGAGTTGTAGGGAATATAGCTGTGTCGGCCGAACGACTATCGGTTTACGCCGATTCCATGCAGATGTTTTTGGATGCTCCAATCTTGGGTCATGGGATACACACCTTTGATTCGGTCTTTCCCCAATATCGCGATCAATCAAGGAGTGCCGATAGGATTGAGAATGCTCAAAGTGAGGTCTTTTCATTGCTCGCTGAACTCGGAGTGGTCGGCTTTGTATGTATGCTCATGATCCTTTTTTGCTATTTCAAGCGCTGCCGAGACTTGAGCTTGGGCAGAATCGGTTCCTTGCGAATTATTGCGCTGGTCGCGGTAATCACTTTTTTATTATTGAGTTTACTGGAAGTGTCTTGGCATCAGCCTGTAACGATTTATTTCGTATTACTTCTTGCTGCATTTGCCTTGCCTGCACGCAAGTCAACTTGTGCGACACTCCGGCCAAGTTTTTGGCGCTTTATCGGCGCCTGTTTGATTGTGTTCGGCCTCGCTTGGGGCGTGGCAGGAGTCACGTCTGCTCCTTTTCATTCAAGCACGGCGATTCTACACCTTGAAAAGAATGCGAGTGAGCATGCCGAGGCGGTGGATTACGGGAGCGCGATTGACAGTTTGGATCAGCTATTGGCATGGAATCCGACTTTGTGGCGCGTCTATTTTAAACGAGCGGAGTATGGCCTAGCACTAAAGGCCGATGTGTCCATGGTCGACAAAGATTTCAAGCGAGCTCGATTTATGGAGCCGACCTTAGGAGCCTTTTGTGTGGCAGAGGGATTCGCATGGTTGCCAAGATATGTGGACCGCGCTGTTATGGCTTGGGAGCAGGCCCTTTTACGAGAGTTGGAAGATAAAGTTCAGACCTATGAGTCGATGCTGCAGGCTGGTCTGGAAGACCGCAGGCTGATGGATGCCATGCTCGTGCTCTCCAATATAAACACTCAATACAGAACAATTGCATTTGGTTATTTTGAAGCCGAATTATTCAATCAGGAGTTCGAAAAAGACTTGTCGGCGGACCCAGGGTTGAAGCAATTCACTCCTCAGCAGCGATTCAAACTTATCGAAAACTGGTTGAAATATGGTGATCTGGATACTGTGGCAGCCTTTCTGGATGCGCATGGTGATGACGTGGTCTATGGTTGGTGGCTTCAATCTTTACTGATGAAAGAGCGCACTCATTTCGTAGAAGCGGTAAAGGTCGCACGTGAGGGTTTGGCGGCTCCTCAATTATCAGATGAGAGCTTTGAGCCATCCGAACTGACACGTATTGCACGCGAATTTAAGGTGTCACCTGACGTTGTAAAAGGGACGCGTCTACTGAGTGTGTATCTCAAGTCCGATAATTTGGAAAGAGCCCTGGAAGTGACCGATGCGATATTGGAAGCGGATAATGTGCCCATAAATATCTATTATTGGCGCGGAGAAATCCTCTACCAAATGGGTGAGGTCACGGAGAGCTGGTATGCCTTCCGAGATTATGTGCTTAAAACACACTCTTTTGATTTCAAGGCGATCGAGGAGTGAGAATAAGGGAGTGCCTTATTCAGCGGAGTTCACCTGCCTATCGGCTCAACATTGCGAGTGCGTTGATACTTTCGTAAACCAACCAGCAACACCCTGCGAGAAGTAAGATCATTAGCAAGAATTGCAGCGTGCGCCGCCGTTTCATGGGAAGGTCAAAACGGTCAAAGGTGCGTCCACGCACGGATGTTTGGTTTAAGTAACTACCTAGGGTCACGCGGCTGTTTCCATCTTGGTTGGCCGGAGAGGGCAACCTAAAGGATTTGGCTCGTTGTGCGCGATTGTAGCGCCACTTGTAGTAGTATTTAAACATCGAAGGATTTCATAACCTTGATTGAAGGAAGACTAAGAGTTGTCAAACCGAAGAAGCTTACACAGATTCTTTTTTTCAGATTCATTTCTAATTCTCAAACTTCACGACTTGTGAGCATTACGACACAAACAATTACTCGCCTAAAAGGGCAGCGGCCGATAGTCGCTGTTACCGCCTACGATGCACCGATGGCAGGCTATGCTGACGCCGCCGGTGTCGATCTAATTTTGGTGGGAGACTCGGTAGGCACCACTCAATTGGGCTTTGAGAGCACCGTTCCTGTGACGCTGGATATGATGGTGCACCACACCGCAGCCGTCGCTCGTGCGAAGCCGAAAGCCTTACTTGTTGCGGATGTGCCTTTTGCAATTGCTCACGACGATTTTACCGTGCTGCTGGAGGCCTGCCGCCGTCTCATGCAAGAGGGCGGCGCAGAAGCAATTAAGATCGAAGGCGATGCCACGATGGCCCCCACGCTTGAACGATTGACACGTGCAGGTATCCCCGTGCTCGGCCATATTGGTTTACTCCCACAAAACTTTCATCAGCTTGGTGGCTATCGCAAGTTCGGTCGTAAGAAGTCAGAGCAAGCGCAACTCGTTGCCGACGCCTTAGCATTTGAGGCGGCCAACTGTTTTGCCGTGCTCTGCGAAATGACCGATGCCATTGCAACTGCAGCGATTACTGCCGCTTTAAAAGTGCCACTTATCGGTATCGGCAGTGGGGTCGACTGCGATGGGCAGATTTTAGTCTCAAATGACCTGCTAGGCTTGAATGCCGGCTATGTTCCCATCTTTGTAAAACAATACGCTAAACTTGGAGAGGCGGCACGCAACGCTTTTGCTGCCTATGCCGACGATGTGCGTAATCGTAAATTTCCATCATGAACTGTTGTATTTTAGGAGCGGGTGCTTGGGGCACCGCAATGGCTCTACACCTCGATCGCTGCGGGCACTCAGTCACTTTAGTGCCGCGACGTATGGAGCACGCACTGGCGATTGCTTCCTCGCGTGAAAATGCCGATTATCTACCCGGCTACAAATTGCCGCATCGAATTCAAATCGGCTGTGAGATTGCGCCCGTCCTAATGGAAGCTGAAGTGGTTTTTCTTGCCTGTCCGTCGAAGGCACTGCGCGAACTTTGTGAGAGTCTACGCCCTGGCGTCGTCGAAGCGTGGCAACTGAAACTATTCGTCGTCATGTGTAAGGGACTGGAGCTAGAAACTTTCAAGACTCCAGCCGAAATCGTAAACGAGATTTTCCCAAGCATTGCTTGCGGTGTCTTATCGGGCCCCACTTTTGCGGGCGAGGTCGCTGCTGGGAATCCGACCGCCGTTTCGTTCGCGGTCGATGCTGAGTTTGCTGAAGCGGATCGTTACCAACGGGCATTTAGCAACGAATCTCTGCGCGCTTATCTCTCTCGCGATGTGCGTGGCACCGAACTCGGTGGCACGTTGAAGAATATTTACGCAATTGCCTCTGGTCTTTGCGATGGCTTGAAATTGGGCGACAACGCCAAGGCAGCCTTACTCACTCGCAGCCTCAATGAGTTGGTTAAGCTAGGCGTTATGCTCGGCGGCCAAAAGGAAACCTTCTTTGGGCTTAGTGGCTTTGGTGACCTTGTGGCGACTTGTTCTGGAAGCTGGAGTCGCAATCGGACCTTTGGTGAGCGCGTTGGCAAAGGTGAAGCACCCGCTGAGATTGTTGCTGGTCAGAAAAGTGTGGTCGAAGGTTACCGAGCGACCGAGTGCCTGAAGCGTCTCTGCGTCGAGAAAGACGTCGATGCGCCAATTCTCTCACAGATCTATGCCATCTGCTACGAAGCCAAAAACCCACTCGCAGCTTTGCAGGCCTTGATGAGCCGTGATTTGAAAAGTGAGTGATTCTAGTCATTATTTATTACCCATTATCTGTTACACCTTCATAATTCAATATGCCCGAACTCCTTAAAGTATCCGATCTTCACATTGCGTTTCATTCACGCGGTCAAACTAACGAAGTAGTGAAGGGTATTGATTTCTCTATCGAGAGCGACGGTAAGACCGTCGCGATATTAGGAGAGAGCGGGAGTGGCAAAAGTGTAACTTGCTTGTCGTTGACGCGTCTTTTGCCAGAGCCGCCGACCTGCACCGTCAGCGGGCAAATACTTTTTGAGGGCAAAGATATTACTCAAATGGAGCGCAAAGCGATTCGAGATGTTCGGGGCAGCGGCATTGCTTACATTTTTCAAGAAGCATCCGCATCGTTGAATCCAGTGTTCACTGTCGGCTATCAAATCGCTGAAGCTGTGCGCCTGCACCGCCCAGATATTTCCGACGTTACAGCGCGGGTCATTGAGTTGCTCGAACTCGTGGGCATTCGCGATGCCGCGAAACGCTTTAAAGCTTACCCGCATGAAATGAGTGGTGGTATGCAACAACGTGTGATGATCGCCATGGCGCTCGCCTGCGAGCCGAAGCTACTTGTTGCCGACGAACCGACCACTGCGCTCGACGTGACGATACAGGCGCAGATCATCGACTTACTACGCGACCTGCGCGAACGACTCGGAATGAGCATCGCTTTGATTACGCACAATTTTGGTATCGTCAAAGGCTTCGCTGATGAAGTCATCGTGATGTATCGCGGAGAGATCGTAGAGCAAGGCCCTGTCAATGATGTGCTAAACAACCCGCAGCACCCATATACGAAAGCATTGATAGCCTGTATCCCGAAGTTAGGGGTGAAACAAGATCGCCTAACCACAATCGATAAAGAGATGGCAGCTGTAGACTAGTGGGTAGGTTAGGCACTCTTGCCTGACTAAGCACTGGCCAAATCGTGACCGATTCGGCTACGTTAATAGTTAAGTAATTCGATTACCTGAACTTCTTTTGCTCAGGGAAGTAGTCGTAGCCAGCTTTTGCTAGATGGGCGACGAGTTCCGGTTCCTCTATGTCGTGCGTGCAACAGAGATCATCGAGGTCGCTACAATTGTTGCGAATCTCGGTGTTGACTACACCTACAAGCAAATGTGGATCCATGGCAGCGAAGTTTTCCCAGTTCATAATGTATGAAACTTGATTGGAAATAAGCGGTAAGGAAAGCAGGAAACAGTTGAAAAACCTAGCAACATCGAACGTCTAATTCTGAATGAACGAGTGGTATGCGTGGCGTCCGAGCTTGCTCGGGCCTTACGAATGAGGAATCGTCGTATCATCCAGTGCATCCATCCAGAGCGCCGTCTCGTCCGGGTGCCCCCATTTAGTAACTAACGCTTCAATGTCCTGAATCGTTGGTTCGTCAAAAACTTGCGCAGCGTCCGCAGGTAAACTAGGCCGCACCTTACAAATGAGCGCCCATACGGCCCATGCCCGTGCGCGGCGCAGCTCTTGGCGCTCGCCTTTTAAGCGTGTGGCTTGGTGTTGGAAACTGATGCGCGGATTGCCGGGGAAGTCATCACTCGAGTGATTCTTGATGATCCATGCGAGTGCGGCATAGGGCAGCGGCCATTCGTTGAGGATCGGTGTGTTAGCCGGGACCTTTGCGTAGAGTGCGCGTGTGATTGCGAGGATGGCACGTCCTGCGTGTCCATTGAGCCAAAGGTAATGCCCGTATTGAAGGGCTTTGAAATAGAAGGACTCAGGTGTGTCATTGGCGTTAATCTCAGTCAGACAGCGGTGCGACATGGTAGTCTCCGGTGCTGGAAGGTAGGGGCACAAGGTCATAGTTGAGTTCTTGGCGTAGCGGCGCGCGTCCCTGCGCGCCATTTCGTTGTTAGTTCGACCCGAGAGCAGAGCCATACCTGTGGCGCGAACGAACGCGCGCCGCTACTGGTTAAGGTTAAGGCTTAAGGAAACACTCCGCGGACGTTATAGACTTTATCCATATGCTCGATTGCAGAGGCATAGGAGGCGACGCGCATATTGCAATTGAGGCGCTCGGACATCTTCAGCACGCGTTGTGCGGCGCTGGTCATGATTTTCTTTAGCTTTTCATCGATCAGTTCCGCGTCCCAGGTTTCGGATTGGCGGTTTTGTTTCCATTCGAAATAGCTGACGGTGACACCGCCGGAGTTACAGAGAATTGCGGGCAGGATTTGCACGCCTTTGTCGAGTAGATAGCGCTCGGCGCGTGGCGTTGTGGGGGCGTTGGCAGCTTCGACCAAAACTTTGCAGTTCATGCGTTCGGCGTGTTCGAGGTCGACCATTTGCTCAAGCGCGGCGGGGATGAAGAGGTCGACTTCAGTGCTATAGAAGGCTTCGTTGGAAATCGCAGTAGTGCCTTGGAAATTGGCCACACCGCCGGTTGCTCGCACGTATTCGGCTAGCGCATCAGCATCGATGCCGTCGGCATTGTAAATCGCTCCGGTATGATCCATTACGGTGAGCAATTTGGAGCCACGCGCTTTGAGCAGACGGGCGGTCCATGAGCCGACGTTACCGAAACCAATCAGGCTGTAGGTGAGTTGGCTGATATCCATTTGCATGCCTGGTAGGAGCGCATCGAGCACGTAGACGAGCCCTTGACCTGTGGCTTTTTCACGGCCTTCGGATCCGCCAAATTCGAGCGGCTTACCGGTGACGACTCCGAGCGCGGTGGCTTTTTTCGAGTGGTCAGAGAAATTGATGTAGGTGTCGGCCATCCATGCCATGACTTGAGCATTGGTGCCGATATCGGGTGCGGGGATGTCGTGGTCGGGCCCGATGTTATTACCAAGGGCTGCGGTGAGGCGGCGCGTGACACGTTGTAGTTCATTTGCACTGAGTGAGCGCGGGTCGACCCTCAGTGCACCCTTCGCGCCACCGTAAGGGAGGCGTGTGAGAGCGCACTTCATTGTCATCAGTAAGGAGAGTGTTTTGACCTCGTCCAGTTTGACTTCAGGGTGAAAACGAATGCCGCCTTTGTAGGGTCCGAGGACGTTATTATGCTGCACACGATAACCTTTGAAAAGTCGCCATGATCCGTCGTCCATTTGGACGGGGTAGTGAATCATTATTTCGTTCTTCGGCTGTGTGAGAATGAGCTTCAGCTTCTGTGGAACGTCAAGTGCATTGGCCGCTTCGAGCACGGATCCAATCGTTTGAAAGTAGAGGTTATGCTCGTCGTAGTGCTCTTCCAGTTCGTGAAAAATATCGCGGGCAGATTGGCAGGCGGGGGTGTCGCAGGAGTCCATATTGTTAGAATGTAGTATAAAAGCTGAATGACAAGGATGGCATTCATACAATGGCTTCTTTTATCGGATGCTTGTCTCTCTATTTCTATTCCGAGCCGAGTAACTTTTCGATGTCGCGACGATTTTTTTTGGTCGGGCGCCCACCACCTTTATGTGTGACGAGGCGTGCATTGGCTTGTTTCTCGCGGGCAGCTTCAAAGTCAGCTTCGGGTGTGCGGTCTTCGTAGAATTCTGGCACTCGTGGCGGACCGACTCGTTTCTCAGTGAGCCCAACGACATGGAGGGTCTTGGTGATCGCTTTGGTGCGAGCAATGATTGTGTCGCCAATCCGGACTTTATTGGAGGGCTTCGCGATGACATTGTTGACGCGCACGGCAGAGCCGCGACAAGCCTCGGAGGCATCACTGCGGGTTTTGTATACGCGCACCGCCCATAGCCATTTGTCGATGCGAATGGGTGGAACGTCCAAGGTCGAACGTTCAATATCCAATTTTGAATGCGTTTGCTCGGGCTTTGCTTTATTCGACATTGGAAGTTCGACGTTCGACGTTCCCTTCACGCGCTACCTGTTATCCAGTGCAGCCTTCATCTTCTCGAGGCCTTCGACTAAGCGGCTACGTGGGCAACCGAAGTTGAGGCGCACGTGTTGCTGTCCACCGAAGGGGCCTCCGTCGGTAAGTCCAACGCCGTTGTCTTCGAAAAACTTGATTGGGTTGTCGAGGCCGAGGGCGTTGACGTCGAACCACGCAAGGTAGGTCGACTCCATTGGGCGGAAGGTAATACCTGAGAGCTCTTCGTTGATGAATTTGTAGAGTAGGCCGTAGTTGCCACGCAAATACGTCAGCAATTGCTGGCGCCATGGTTCGCCGCGATTGTAAGCGGCTTCGATGCCAGCATAGCCAAAGCAATTCACTTCGGTGATGATGCCTCGTATGGTCTTCTGAAATTGGAGGCGTAGCTTGCTGTCTTCGATCACCGAAAAAGCGCAGGCGAGACCGGGTAGGTTGTAAGTCTTGCTCGGTGCCATCAAAGTGACGGTGCGAGCCGCGATTTGCTCACTCAGTGTTGCTGTGACGGTGTGCTTCTTTGTTTCGTCGAAGACGAGGTCGCAGTGGATCTCGTCGGAGATTAGTATTAGGTCGTGGCGCTCGCAGAAGTCGGCGATGCCAGTAAGTTCTTCGCGGGTGAGCACTCGGCCGACTGGGTTATGTGGACTGCATAGCACGAAGATTTTTGTCTTCGGTGTGACGGCAGCTTCCATTGCGTCGATATCGAGTGTCCATTGGTCCTCGGTATTCAGACAGAGTGGCACCTTGATTAACTCGCGGCCTGCATAGTCGGGCGCGGAAAGAAATGGAGGATAGACTGGAGTCGCTGTCATTACGGCATCACCAGGTTCGGTGAATGCGTGGCAGCAGAGGTTGATAGCAGGCACGAGCCCAGGGAGGAAGTTCAGCCAGTTGGCTTGGGCGCTATAATTGTGAGCGCGATCGAGGTAGTTGAGCACGGCTTCGATCGGTGCTTCGTGTGGAATGGTGTAACCGAAAATACCGTGATCGAGACGCTTTTGCAGCCCCTCTACGATTTCGGGCGCGGTCTCAAAGTCCATATCGGCGACCCATAGCGGTAGAATGTCGCGGCCTTTGTATTTGTCCCATTTGAGGCTGCCGTAGCCCGTGCGGTCCGGGCAGGTATCGAAATTGTAGCTGTGTGCGGTCATATGTTTGAAACGATCAACATGCTGTGGGGTTCGTGCAAATCATTTTGCGCGATTGTTATTCACAAGGGCTGACAAGTTGATTTCGATTGCCAAAGTGGGTGCGAATCTCCGAGGTCTTTTGTATGAAACCTAAAATCAAATTGGCCGAAGTGACTCTAGAGAGTGGTGCAGTGATGGCGCTCTATTCACATGATGGGACGTATTCCATGAGCGTGAATGGGCAGGAACTGATGCACTCAGAGGCCTGTGCTTCGGAGCGATTGATGGGCACGCTGGGGATCGAGCAGGTGCCGCTTGATCAGACGCCTCGTATTTTGATCGGTGGTTTGGGCTTAGGCTTCACTTTGCGCAGTGTGATCGATGCGGTCGGGCCGGAGGCGTTGATCGATGTGGCTGAGTTGGTGCCCGAAGTCATCGAATGGAATAAGACCCTTTTAAAAGACTTGAATGGTGAGCTGCTTGAAAAGAAGGATGTGGATGTCTTCGTCGATGACGTCGCGGATGTGATCAGGAAGGCAAAAGCTATTTACGATACGATCATTGTCGATGTGGATAACGGGCCGATTGCGATGGTGGCAGAGTCGAATGTATCCTTGTATTCCAATACTGGGTTGAAGCGCGTCTGGGGCGCATTGAAACCAGAGGGGCGTGCGGTTTTTTGGTCGGCTAAACAGGACGTGGCGTTTGAGCAACGTTTGAAGCGTGTCGGCTTTAAGGTGCAAGCGGTGCCAGCAAAAGTTCATGCACGTGCGAAACGGGCGGCTTACATGCTGTATGTCGCCGATCGACGTAAGGGCACGGGCGAGGTTGAAGAAGCGCTGAGCTTTGTGGTGAAATAAGTTCTAGTCTTAATCCTTCTTTCTTTCGTTTTGTGTGCGGTAGCGGCGGACGTCCCGACCGCCATTTCGTTTCGTGAGCGGGTAGCGGCGGACGTCCTGACCGCCATTGCGGCGTTGTTCGCTTTTTCTGAGACCGGCTAATCTCTAATTGCCCTGTATCACAACTTCCAGTGATCGCCGCTGAAGTCGATGGGTTTAGCGCCTTTGAAAAACTTAGCTGCTTGAGTCGCCCATTCACAATAGTGCCGACGTGCCTCAGGGGTAGGCATTACGAAGCGCGGACTACGTTCTTGGTCGTTTTGCTCCCATCCTCGCTCGGTTAACTCGCGAAAGGCCGCTTTGTCAATTTCACTTAGTTTGGCCATGCCACTCCTTGAGGGTCGTTAGTTTGTGATTCAAATTGAATAGCTCTAGATACTCATTCAAGAGCTTCCAGTCAATGGATTGCTTATTTTCTGCCGCGGCTTCTAGAATCATTTGAATGTCGGCCCAATCAGAGACGGCGCGTTTTGGTGAGTTTACCGCTGCTTGAACTTTGAGGCCAATGATGTCTTCGACTTGCACGACAGGCAGGGTGAGACCTTCGCTGACTGCGATGCGCTCGGCCTTTTTAGCATGCCGAGTGTCGGACCTCGGAAGGCATGTAAGAGATCAATGCGTCCGAAGGTATCGTCTTTTGCCATGTAGTGGAATACGTTCTCACTTTTATAGGCACGCACATAGCCTGCTGATTGAAAGATAGAATCTGCTTTGTCCAAATCATCTAACATGAGAATGAAGTCCATATTGATTGTCGCACGCTGGACACCACGTAAGGCCATTGCGAAACCACCGATCAGTGCATAGCGAACGCCCTCGGCATCTAGGCGACGGGTCACTTCTTCAATGACTTTAACAAAATTCATTGTCGTGCATTATAGCTTAAGCAATGTATGCATCGAGTTTGAACCCGAATTATATAAATGAGTATTCAAACAAGACCGCTATCTACTGTTGCGGCTTATTGTTAAAACCCAATCACGTAGATCGCGCCTTGCGAAACCTGCTCTGCTTGTTCCGCTGGAATCCAGCGCTCAGCATAGTAGGGGCCCCATGAGTCGCTGACTGCAATCTCGTTGGTTTCTTTGTTGTAGCCGATGATTAGGCAGGCGTGTGCGGTTGAGAGGTCCTGTTGGAGTCGAGTGTTTCGGGATTTGCTCTTGGTAGTCTTTTCCCAGCTGTCCCAATCAGTGACGTCGAGGCGGGCTAAAGTATGTTTATCTGAGTATTCGTTGTATTCTTTAGTCGAAAACATTGTCCAAATAATCGGTAGCCCTTTGTCGATATGTTTTTGCACGGTGCGGATATCGATGGCCGTTTTTTGCTGTTTCATCGATCGGTTTTGGGAGGAGATAAAACTTTCGATTGATGAGATGATTGCCGAGAGCGAGGTGCCGCCACCGACGCTTGTTTGTCCTGCCATGGCGAGCACATACATATCAGCCGGGATTTGCATATAGCTGAGGTAGCGCTCGAATGTGGCAGGCACGCAATAACCCTTGGGGCCTTGGTTCACCATTGGTATGTTGCCGATGACGACATCGCCGTTTGAGCGTTGTATTAGATTGTCGGTTGTCAGTGTGCGGAGTTTGGCGTCGGATAGTTTTTCGCCACGACCTTTGTTGTTGGCGGCCTCGGTGCTCATGATTTTTAGGTTCGCATATTCGCCGTCTTGTGAGGCGAGTAGGAAGGCATGATCTTTCCAGTCCCAGCGTAAGATGCTTTGCTTGATGCCGCGGCCCGATCCAAATTGTTGTTTGTCGGGTTCGCCGAGTTGTTCAGTGAGTTTTGCGCGGATGCGTTCGACGTCCGCCTCGATGGCATCTTCCATCGCTTCGATTTCACGATCTGTTGGCGCGTAGCTAAACGTGAAATCACCTTTGTTAGCAAAGACGATACTGAGCCGCTGCGCCTTGCCATTTTCACCGTAAAGTGCTGCGGAGTAGGGGCGACATTCGAGTATGCGATATTCCGGATTAGGGTAACTTCGAAAGCTGGACTGTTTCTCGGTTTGTGATTCCCGTGGCCAACCTAGCCGTTCTGCTACGGATACAGGCGTATCATCCCAGAGGTGATTATCGCCCAGTAGAGGAATCGCTAGAAGGGTGTTGATGTCGGCAAATAGGCCCTTTTCGGCATTTGTTTGAGCGTCTACGAGGGCGTTGCTTTCGTCGGATAGCAGCGCGCGGTCAAACCAAAGTTCTTGCCCATTTGCCATTCGAATTTCGATACGCTCAGTCTCCACTTGTAGAATATCGACTTCGATGACCGTGCCCTGTTTATTGGAGAGCGAAACGGCGTCAGCACGCGAAGTGAGAGCAGCCATAAGTGCTCCGATCAGACAGCATATGTAGAGTGCTCTCATAGAGAGGATCTAGGCTGCGATGTCTTTAAGTGGAACGAGCTTTTGCTGATCGCTATCCCAGATCTTTAAGCGCAAGCAGCGGAGCACTTCGATCGGATTGAGCGTTGTGGTCTTGGCATTCTGTAGTTCTGGCATTTTCGCATATACCTCAGGGAGTCGATAGAAAGGGATCTTCGAGTTAAGGTGGTGAATGTGGTGATAGCCAATGTTGCCAGTGAAATAGTGCATGATGGGGCTCATCTTGCAGTAACTGGAAGATTCCAGTGCGGCGCCCTCGTAGGTCCAACCATCGTTCTCTTTAAACACGACTGATGGAAAATTGTGCTGTGCGTAGAACAGGTAAGAACCCATTGCGCAGGCCACAAAATAGGGGATGAAGACTGCGAACACAGCGGTCAATGGACCGAATATGCTGATGATTACTGTATACAGCACGATATGGAGTATGAGTGCGATCAGTGAATCTTTATGGTCTTTCGTGTCGGATAGGCCTGGGACAATGCACATACCCACTAGGAAAATAGTGAAGTAACCGAAGATAATAGTGAGTGGGTGGCGCATGGCGAGGTATTGCGCACGTTCTTTTTTCGAGGCTCGTTGGTAGCGCTCTTTGGTCATCACAGGATACGAGCCAATGTGTGCACTACGCAGCTTGGAATTGTGATTGTGATGGTGATTATGCGAATGCGTCCAGATGCTGGTCGGTGTAATTGCTATGATGCCCCAAATTTGCATAAAGACTTTGGCGACCTTTGATTTGGTCAAAATCGCATTATGCTGATGATCGTGGTAGATTACAAATAGCCGCACCATCAGTAGGCCTAGGAGAATCGAGCAAGCGAATTGTGCCAGCCAGTAGAAATTGTAAAGCGTGCCGCCTGCTGTCAGTGCAAGCAGTATGCAGGTGGAAATGATTGCCCACCAACTTTTTGCGGGATCGTCTTTGGCGAATTCTTTGGTCGCCAATATAAGTGTTTTGCCTGTTCTCATCGGATGTCGGTTAAAATCTTAGTCACTGAAATGATTGTCGAAGTGATTGCTTTGAAAACGAATCCATCCGGGGGAAGACAGTTACGCTAGGGTGAACTGATCCCTAAATTTGATTTTTGCAATGCCCGATTGCGACTTGGGATTGATGCATTAGCGGGAATGAGCTTGCGGGGAGGCGGTCTTATCGTCGAATTCTATGCGATGAATCGCGAAACGAACTCAGAGGAAAAAACATTTTTGGAATGGGCGGTGCGTTTATGCCCGGATTCACCACGCAAACGAATTAAGGAGTGGATCACGACAGGTCGTTTTTGCCTCGATGGTGTGGTTCTCACGAAAGCAGGCTTGCGAATGCCAGATCCTGGTGAGCGCTTGACTATGGGCGCGCCCGATAAGGCACCAGCAAATTGGGGGCACCGGAAACGGATTCACCCCAAATTGGTTTTAGTCCATTTGGATGCGTCGCTGGCAATAGTCGATAAGGAGGCGGGCTTACTTTCGGTGCCAACCGATGGGCAGGACAAGATTTCAGCGATCGAAGTTCTTGCGAACTATCTAAACGATCCGCGCGGTGAGGCGACTCGCCGTAGTTTTTTTGGTAAAAAGGATAAGGTGAAGCCCTTGCCTGTGCACCGACTCGATCAGTTTACTAGCGGCTTACTCTGTATCGCGATGAATGACGATGCGCGCCGACATTTAATTAAGCAGCTTCGCAGTCATGACTTTTTGCGCGAATATATTGCTTATGCAGATGGTGATGCGGAAAGCCCGGAAGGCACATGGCGCAATTATATGCGCTTGGATGAGTCTGGATTTAACCAGACTGTCGTTGAAGAAGGCACGCAAGACGCGGTGGAAGCCGTGACGCATTACAAAGTGGAAACAGTTTTTGAGCGTCACCATGTCAGCAAGTTACGTATCCGCCTAGAAACTGGTTTGAAGCATCAGATTCGTATCCAAGCCGCAGAACACAATATGGCTTTACTAGGAGATCGCTCTTATCACGACGGCACGATGAAGGCGATGCGCAAGAAGGGGGCAAAGCTTCCATATCAATTCAAGCGTCAAGCCCTGCATGCGGCTGTCATTGGTATCAAACATCCCGATGATGAAAGAAAGGTTCGTTTTGAATCACGCATTCCGGGTGATATGCAGGACCTGGAAGCGCGCCTTGCTGGAAAGTGATACTTGCCGCGACTGTTGCGGAAAAGTCGCAGAACTGAGGTCAGATCTGATGGAGTCGCGTCGCTCTGTCCGACGCGACTACCTTCGCAACCCTTGCTCAATAGTCATCAAGCCGCTTCAGTCAGGTGTAGTTGCTTGAGCACTGCCTCGAGCGACTCGCCAGACGCGGGTAGATTACCGACGACATTCTCATGATGGTCTAGGAGCCAGCGCGCAGTGGCATCATGGCCGACAATTCTGTGATCCATGTCCAGTAGACGCCGCCATTCGCCGCTGCGATCTGTGTTGTATGCGTTCAGCCGGAATTGGCGCACTTCGTCACTGCGATCCATACTGAGCCTTTCGGCAAGGTCGGCGGCCTCATGCATACCGATGTTCATACTGAGCATCCCCGCAGGGGGCGTCATGTGTGCGGCATCACCAGCAAGCCAAATACGCTTCTTACCAAACTGATCCACCAGATGTTTTTCGAAGTGCACCATAGCGCGCCATTTCACATCGTCGGCTGAGCCGATAAACCATGGCGCATGTCGTTTGAGTAATAGGTTTAAATGACGGTTGCTCAGTTCTGGAACGTGCTGGGCATCGGAGTCGACCCACTGATGGTCTTTATTGAATGAATGGCGTTGAGCAAAGCCTGGAGGCATTTGGAAACTAAAACGGCAGCGCTGACTTCCCATCGGCCAATAGATGTGAGTGCGGCTACCTTCGATGATCATACGCATTTCGGTGAGGAGTCGTGAGTTGGTCTCGAACTCGAATACGGCATAGTCGAGACCTTGGTTGATTTCGGGAAAAGTGATGCCCGCTGATGTGCGCGCTATCGACTCATGGCCGTCAGCAGCAATCATGTAGTTGGCCTTGTATTCGAATACCTTGTCGATCTCCGTTTCCATATGCGCCACTGCATAGCCCGTCATGCCTTCAGTTAGACGGTCCACTGTAAACGCCAGATGTGCCGCACTTTGCTCGATACAACGCACACGGTGATTCCACATAGGTCGATGCCCCTTATCTGCTAGGGTTTTTACGAGAATTGCTTCCAGTTTGTCCTGCCCAATGACTGCAAGGAAGGGATACTTTACCGGAAGTTCGCTGTAGTTTATTTCCGCACGCTGTCGGTGATTATCATCAAAAATCGTGGCACGGCTCAAGCGCTGCGCTTTTTTCAGAACAGGTTCCACTATATGTAGCGAGTTCAGTAGTTCGAGTGTTTCTGGGTGTAGCGCCAGTGCGTAGCTATGGGTGTTGGTGTGTTGTTCACGATCTAGTAGGACGAAGTCCACGCCTTTATCAGCTAGGGCATGGGCAGCGGTCAGTCCAGCGGGGCCTGCCCCGAGAACTGCGATGTCGACTGTCTTTTTGTTGAACATTTCAGTGATGGTTGAGGTGGATGCTTAGGCCTGCGGTATGGCTTTCGCGCTTAACGCCATCCTAGTCCTTAGAAGCACGACCGTCAATCGTGTATTCTGGGTGTTGCTCCCTTACGATCTCTGGTAATCATTACCATTAATGCCGCTTGTGGCGGCACCTCCGCCTTATTCCGCGTCCGGAACGTCGCGGTTACGGATCAGCACTTTACCCTCGTAGACCCAGCGGTAGGGGCGTTCTTTGCCGCGGGTGATCTGCTTGCGAGTAAATTCAATCGTTTTCTGCTTATTATCCACTTTCACCGGGCATACATAGCTGTCGTCCGGCCAGAGTTCTGCGTCAGGCAGATCCTTTGTCGCAGCTCTCAATTGACTTAAATTCGGAATGAATTTTGGGCTTTTACGCTTGGATTTCGAAGCGCTTGAACTCGACGAGCGCCTGGATCTGGAAGAGGAAGATTTCATGCTGGAGGGCTGTAAATAGGGATTTTCAAATTACCTATAAAATAGAACGATACAAAATCAAAATCGTAAAAGAAGGGAGAAGGTGAATTTTCACTTGATCTCCTGCGCTTCCTGCTTCTACTTGCCGAATCTCATTTTTAAGGGCGCGGTCGCCAAGTGGTAAGGCCGAGGACTGCAAATCCTCTATCGTCGGTTCGATTCCGACCCGCGCCTCCATTCTTTAAAGCCTGTTATCTCGAAGAGATGCAGGCTTTTTTGTGAGCCTTTTCGATTCAAGAAACCGTCTAGCCTGTGTATGCTTGATTCACGAGTTCCTTTAAGCGCACTACGTCCGCAGTCGATGTCTTCGCGATGAAGCCACGTGCATGCGTGAAGTGGACCTCAGGTTCATCATTGATTAGGGTAAATTCCATGCGTTGGTCGTCGTTGAAGCGGCGCATGCCATAGCCAGTGCCTCTACTATCGGGGTAGATGAGTGCGAGCACTTCGTCTTGTAGCCCAAGATGCTCTACGTGGTAGCCGAGCCCCGAGGACGCTTCGTCGGGGATGGGGTCGGTGCGAGGCATGAAGAGGGCCTTGAAGTCGTCAAACTCCCAGACCTCGGCGTGCTCGGCGACGAAGTCGAGGCGTATGCGTAGCTTGGTCACGTAGTCGACGAGGTCTTGCCCGATCATGCGCATGATTTCCCAGATGGGCTCGCCGGGCTTGTGTTCAGTCTGGCTAGCGAAGCGGCGGAGGATGGTGATGTCGAGGGGAGAGTTGAGCTTGCCGAGTGTTTCACGCTCCATGCCGAGCCATTCAGCTGTATCCACAGGACCCCTACAATCGAACCATTCCGCGACTTCGAGCCAACTGCAAAATTCGCGTGAATCTTCGTAGATACCGAGGTGTTGCAGCACCAGCGAAAGCGCGCAGGTCGGCACGTGGTCGCGTGGCAATTGATGGTGGTCGAAATTGTGTAGCTCTGGGTTGTGCTGGTGCCCGATGTCCAGCACGGCGATGCTCGCATCGTTAAGATCGGCCTCGGTGGGATCACGACGTTCGATGGCGACCGGTGCCTGCGTGAGCAGCACGGCGCAGGCAAGGAAGTCGTCTTTATGGGCACCGCCCGGATGTGTGACAATCGATGTAAGCATCGATTGAGTGGGGAGTGATGAGTGGGTAGTGGCAAGTGCTTTCTAAGCTGACACAGTGGATAGTAGTTCCCCGTCTATCTTAATCATAATCTTACTCTTAATCGTAATCGATTTTTTTGGGGGATTAAGAGTAGGATTAAGAGTAAGAGTAAGACGATGGCTTACAGTTCCTCGCTGAAGATTTTCTCAGTAATCTTCCAGAACTTGCCTTGCTTGCGGGCGATGATATAGGCGGGCATACGGAGCTGGGATTGGATGCGGACGACGTCGCTGACCGATCGAATGTTGAGCTGCGATTCTGGCTTCCGCATGTGCGATCTTAGAAAGTTGATGCTGAACTTCTTCAGGCTGGTTGGATTGTTGAGGTAGTGCATTTCGCTGAGCGCGTTGGCGTCGTAATCATAATACTTTACCTGCAGGTAGGCATTCCCGTTTTTGTCGACTCGCTCGAGCATCTCAATCGAATCGGGTGTGAGCACGTGGGCGTCTTTGGAGAGCCTTGCTTGTTTGAGCTTTTCGTCGGGATCGATCATCACGCTGCCGCAGCGGCTACAGTCGCGGGCGGTGATGTCATTTTCGGTTCCGCATTGGTTGCAGACCTTAAAGCGAAAGCGATAGCCGCAGGGCCTAAATACTAAAGTCTGCGGATCCGTCTGCCCCCCGCGACACTTGCGACCAAAGTGTTCCAGCAGATTGCCCTCCTCATCGAGCGTGCCCCAGAAGTCATTTACAAAGCCACATTGAGGGCAGGGGACTTGCACCGCGACCGATTCGGAGGCGGGCTTCTTCTCGCCGATCTCGGGGCTGAAAATACTATGTCCCATCCCCGTGTAATCGAGCACTAGGCAATCCTTTTTATCGGTATCCAAACGTAAACCACGGCCGATGATCTGCTGATACAAACTTATCGATTCCGTGGGTCGTAGGATTGCGATCACATCGACATGTGGGGCGTCGAACCCTGTCGTCAACACGGAGACGTTCACCAAGTATTTAAACGTTTTTTGCTTAAAATCTTCCACAATTTGATCGCGCTCGCTCAGTTCGGTCGCGCCCACGACTAGTCGAGCTTGGCCCTCTGGTAGGTGTTGCAGAATCTCCTCCGCATGTTTCACCGTGGCACTGAAAATCATCACACCCTGCCGCTGATCACTCTCGGTGATATCAATGATGTTTTTGATGATTAGTGGTGTGAGTCGTCGCTGCCTGTTGAGCAGTTCTTCCACCTGCGCCATCGTGTAGGTCTGGCCCGCTTCGGTGAGTTCTGAGAAGTCATACGAGGTCACAGGCGTGTCGACCTTGACTGGAGGCGTCAGGTAGCGGTTCCGGATCATATACTCCAGTGGCAGATCGTAGATGCAGTGTTTAAAGAAGCGCGGCTCCTGAGTTTTCATTTCACCGCGCAGCGCGTAGTTAAAAATCCAGCCGAGGCCCAAACGATACGGAGTCGCCGTCAGACCTAAGATACAAATCCGTGGATTGTTCAGCTTGAGCCGCTCGATGACAGTCGCGTATTGGCTCTCAGAATCGAGGCTGACGCGGTGGCACTCATCGATCACGAGGAGGGTGAAATCTTTAAAGAAGGCATCCTTCGCCTTCGCGACGGATTGGATGCTACCGAAGATGACCTTTTGCGAGCTATCCTTTTGGTTCAGTCCCGCCGAATAGATCCCCGCTTCCAGCCCATAGCTTTCATATTTTAAATGGTTTTGCTCAACCAACTCTTTGACATGCGCGAGCACCAGCACGCGGCCCACGGCAATCTTCGCCAACTCAGCGATCACCAAACTTTTCCCCGCGCCTGTCGGCAACACGATCACCGCCGGATGCCGTAGCTTCCTAAAGTAATGAAGGGTGCGATCCACTGCTTCTTGTTGGTAGGGTCTAAGTTGATACATGAAGTGGAAACGCTATTTCAAGCACCCTTAGAATGGCTACTGAATTCGAGAGGGTGTTTACTCATAATCATCATCGATTTTCTGCGGGATTAGGAAGTCTCTGGGCGCGAAAAAGTCCCCGCTCTTTCGAGACGGGGACTTTGATAAATGCTTAGTCGATGGGAGCTATCTTCTCGCTCCTAAATTCTTTTCGCTACTTGCGCTTTGCTTCTTCGCGTTCTTGAGCTTCCTTGATGACATCGTCTGCCACGTTGCGTGGGCAGGATGCGTAGTGGGAGAACTCCATAGAGAACTGACCACGACCGGAAGTCATTGTGCGGAGGGCACCGATGTAACCGAACATTTCGGAAAGTGGTGCGTCTGCCTTAATACGGATACCACCATTGCTGGTTGGCTCTTGTGTCTTGATCATTCCGCGACGGCGATTCAAGTCACCGATCACATCACCCATCTTGTCATCCGTGCAGAAGACGTCGAGTTTCATGATAGGCTCAAGGATCTCAGCACCAGCCTTTGGCATGGACTGGCGATACGCTGCCTTGGAAGCGATTTCGAAAGCAACTGCAGAGGAGTCTACTGCGTGGAATGCTCCATCATTAAGTGTGACCTTAAAGTCCAAGCAAGGATAACCCGCAAGCACACCTTTTTCAGTGGATGCCTTGAAGCCCTTTTCAACTGCGGGCCAGAACTCACGGGGAACGTTGCCACCAACGACCTTGGATTCGAATTCAAAACCTGCACCTGGCTCAAGCGGTTCGAGCGTGTAGTCGATTTTCGCGAACTGACCGGAACCACCCGATTGCTTCTTGTGTGTGTAGGAGTCGGAAACAGTCTTTGTAATACCTTCACGGTAGGCAACTTGTGGCTTCCCGATCACAGCTTCAACGCCGTAGGTGCGCTTCAAGATGTCGACCTTAATGTCGAGGTGGAGCTCACCCATTCCCTTGAGGATGGTTTCGCCAGAGTCTTCGTCGGTTTCGACGATGAAAGTCGGATCTTCGGCCACCATCTTACCGATTGCAGTGCCCATCTTTTCGGCGTTGCCTTGATCCTTCGGCTTAATCGCGATGGAGATAACGGGCTCAGGGAATACCATAGGCTCGAGGGTCGCTGGGTGTGCTGGATCGCAGAGAGTGTGACCTGTTTGCACGGATTTCATGCCGAGTAGGGCAACGATGTCACCCGCTTGCGCGGAATCGACTTCAGTGCGCTCATCAGCGTGCATCTCGATGATACGGCCGATACGCTCTGTCTTGCCAGTAAAGGTATTGAGCACGCTGGTGCCCTTTGCGAGCTTACCAGAGTAAATACGTGTGAAAGTCAGCGCGCCGTATTTGTCATCCATGATCTTGAACGCAAGTGCACGGAGTGGCTTATTGACATCAACGATTGCGAATTCGCCTGTTTCTTCACCTTCAGCATTCACTTCAGGTTGTGGCTTCACTTCTGTTGGAGAAGGCAAGTAGTCGACAACGGCGTCGAGAACGTTTTGCACACCCTTGTTCTTGAATGAAGAACCACAGTAAGTGGGGAAGAAGTCGAGGTTGATTGTGCCTTTACGGATGCATTTTTTAAGAACTTCGAGGGAAGGCTCTTCACCTTCAAGGTAAGCTTCCATTGCATCGTCGTCTTGCTCAACTGCAGTTTCGATCAGTGCTGCACGGTATTCCTCGACCTTGTCGACCATGTCCGCAGGGACTTCCTGCTTTTCGTAGTTCATTGGGTCACCGGAATCATCCCATACCCACGCGGTGCGTGTGAGGAGGTCAACAACGCCCTTAAGCTCACTTTCGATGCCGATTGGAAGCACCATAACGAGTGGGTTTGCGCCAAGGATGTTTTTCACTTGGTCAACTACCTTGTAGAAGTCAGCTCCGATACGGTCGAGCTTGTTGACGTAGATCAAACGAGCGACTTCGGAGTCATTGGCGTAGCGCCAGTTTGTTTCGGACTGGGGCTCTACACCACCAGAACCGCAGAAAACACCCACACCACCGTCAAGCACCTTAAGTGAACGATACACCTCAACAGTGAAGTCAACGTGACCTGGAGTATCGATGATGTTGAAACGGTGCGCATCATATTGCTGCTCGGAGCCAGGCCAGAAGCAAGTGGTCGCCGCAGATTGAATCGTAATACCACGCTCTTGCTCTTGCTCCATGAAGTCAGTTGTCGCGGCACCATCGTGCACTTCGCCCAACTTGTGGATCTTGCCGGTGAGCTTCAAAATACGCTCGGTTGTGGTTGTTTTACCAGCATCCACGTGTGCGAAGATACCAATGTTTCTGTATTTTGATAGGTCGGTCATGATCTAATCTATTGTATTTAAGAGTCTGTTTCTAGTTGATTGAGAGGGCGTTTCGGATCGCGAGATCTGCCCACGAATTTCCAAAAAAGAGGCGGAGAATAGGTGTCGTTCCAAATACTGCAAGGCAAGAAAATTGACGATTTTTTATAGGATCGGACGATTTGCCGTTGAGTGATTCTAATTCATTACAATAGATTTCGTTATGATTTATTACTCCAATTATATAAACGGTCAATTCGTCGGATCTGCCCACGGTGAAACGCTTACGGTGATTAACCCTGCTACAGGAGAAGCGATCTCGACGGTTCCGAATAGCGATGAGACAGAAGTAGCTGCAGCAATCACAGCGGCAGAGGATGCACAACCAGCTTGGGCCGCGCTGCCAGCGGTCGAGCGAGGGAAGCATCTGCATGAGTTGGCCGATAAATTGCGAGAAAAGGTTGAGCCACTTGCCCGTTGCATCTCAGAAGAGCAGGGGAAGACACTTGGCTTGGCGCGCGTAGAGGTGAATTTTACCGCTGATTATATCGATTATATGGCGGAGTGGGGTCGTCGTATCGAAGGTGAGGTGATCGAAAGTGATCGTCCAAAGGAAAACATTTTTCTGTTTCATAAACCAATCGGTGTGGTTGCGGGTATTTTGCCTTGGAACTTCCCCTTCTTCTTGATCGCTCGTAAGATGGCACCTGCATTGATTTGTGGTAACTCGATTGTGCTAAAGTCGAGTGAGGAGACGCCGAACAATGCGTTTGAGTTTTGTAAGATTCTGGATGAGACATCAATACCTGCTGGTCTCATTAATATCGTTTCTGGGCTTGGTGCCACGGCTGGGTGTGCGTTGACCGAGAGCCCTAAGGTTGGTTTGATTACATTTACTGGTAGCGTTGAGACGGGCTCGCGAATTATGGCCGCCGCAGCGCGCAATCTCACGAAAGTGAACCTGGAACTGGGAGGTAAGGCCCCTGCGATTGTGACAGCCAATGCCGATCTTGATATGGCCGCTACGGCGATTCAGGCGTCACGTGTTATTAATAGTGGGCAGGTCTGCAACTGTGCGGAGCGTGTCTACGTGCAGCGTTCCGTGGCGGAGGCGTTTACTGAAAAATTAGTGCAGAAGATGCAAGCGGCGCGTTTCGGCAATCCGCTGGAGGACGAGACCGTAGACTACGGCCCGATGATTAATCAGGCGGGCTATGATAAAATCGTCAGTTTGTTGGATAGCTCTGTCGCGGCCGGTGCGAAGGTGCTCTGTGGCGGCAAGCGTGGAGCTGGCGAGAATGGCTATTATTTTGAGCCCACTGTCGTAGTTGATTGCACGCAAGACATGGATTTGGTGCAGCAGGAGATTTTTGGTCCCGTTGTGCCGATCGTTGTTTTTGATACGCTTGATGAAGCCGTATCGATGGCGAATGACACCGAGTATGGGCTCACTTCTTCGGTATTCTCTAATGATATCAACGAAGCACTCGATTTAGTGGACCGATTGAACTTTGGTGAAACCTACGTCAATCGTGAGCATTTTGAAGCGATGCAAGGCTACCATGCAGGTTGGCGTAAGTCTGGAATTGGTGGTGCCGATGGGAAGCACGGTCTGCATGAATTTATGCAGACTCAGGTGGTTTATCTGCAGAGACACTAGATGCGCTTGCTTTGAGTGGCAGCGTTGAAGCGGTTTTACTAAGCTGTTGGCTGCCTTCTTGCAGTCGCGCAAGTGTGTAAAAAAGAAACGCCCCATTTGGTCGAATGTGACCAAGTGGGGCGTTTTTATTAGGTGCCGCGAAACGATTCTGTTATTAGAAGCTTACGCGATCACGTTGGAGAGTTGGAAGATCGGTAGGAACATCGCCATAACGATACCACCGATGACTACGCCCAAAAAGCAGATAAGCAAAGGCTCCATGAGTGATGTCAGGGCTTTTACCAAGGTGTCGACTTCGGCGTCGTAGAAGTCAGCAACTTTCACGAGCATGCCGTCGACATTACCTGTTTGCTCACCCGCACGTGTCATGTGTTTCACCATTGGCGGGAAGTAAGGGTCGTCGGATACGATCTCCGAGACTTGGCCACCTTGACTAATATGTTTCGCCACATTCTTACAGGCATCTTCAACAAAGACATTACTGGAGGCTTGCGCGACAATTTCGAGGGTTCGCAAGATGGGCACGCCGGAACGCATCAGGATGGCGTAGGTGCGGCAGAAACGAGATAGTGCAACTTTACGAGTCAACTCGCCGACGACGGGGATCTTTAAGATGACGGTATCTTTGATCACTCGCCCTCTAGGTGTTTTAACAAATTTACCGATTAGCCATAGGATGATACCTATGCCGACCAGAGTGTATACTGCTTTAAGGGACCCTAAAAATTCGCTGAGCGCGATGAGGAACAAGGTCGGTTTGGGGAGCTCTGCCCCGAAGTCATTGAACATCTCTGCGAACACTGGAATCACGAAGATGAGCAAGATACTCACGCAGCCCACAGCTAGAGCGATCACAACAGTGGGGTAGACCATGGCACCTTTAACCTTCTTCATCAACTTCACGGTTTCTTCGAAGTAGGAGGAGGTTTTGTCCAGAATCTCGGCGAGGCTACCACTGGCCTCACCGGCTTCGACCATCGAGACGAATAGATTAGGAAATGCCCTTGGGTAATCGCGGCAGGCGTCTGAAAAGGCGCGACCGGCTGACACTTCGTTCTTAACTTTGCCGATGATGATCTGAAAAACAGGGCTTTCTGTTTGTTCTTCGAGTGCTTCGAGTGCGCTCACGAGCGGCAAGCCAGCTTCCAACATTGCAGCGAGTTGTTGGGTGAATACCGTCAATTCCGTAAGCTTGATTTTCTTACGCTTACTTTGCTTCTCGTAAGCGCGACGCTTTGCCTGGCGTTGCCCTTCGGCAAAGCCGACTTTCTTTTTTTGAGTCGGGCCTTTAGTGGATGAATTGAGAATAGCCATGTTTTAGTATCGGTAGATAGGTTATGATTGTTCTGTTTTTTCTGGGCGCTTGCAAGTTTTCGAAGGTCCGTGGGGCGTTTTTTTTACTATTTTAGTGTAAAAACAAGCACATCATGCATCTTTACATTTATTCTATGTCCGACAGTTGATTAAAGATCTGAGGTGAATTTGTTCAAAAAACACTAGGATCGCGCCTTGACAGGGCGGGGGACAAGGGTTTTTCTGCTCCGCTTTTCTATAATTTCAAAGGATAACACATCATGGGACCTACATACAGACCTTCCAAATTACGCCGTGCTCGCAAATTAGGCTTTCGTGCTCGCAATGCAACACGTAGTGGCCGCAAGGTCCTCGCCGCTCGCCGCGCTAAGGGCCGCTATCGCCTGTCTGCCTCCGTTTAAGGTGGGCTAGCGAAGCAAGATGCCATGGGCGTCCCAGCTTCACAGCGCTTGCGTCAACAAAGCGATTTTCGACAGATCCGCAGTCAGGGTAAGCGTATCCACTGCGGGTCTTTTATTTTTCAGTGCTTGCGCCGCGATGCGTCCACGTCAGCCGCTTCACGGCTCAGTGTGATCGCGAGTCGACGTGTCGGAAATGCGATCAAACGAAGCTACGGCAAGCGTGTCTTGCGTGAAATCTTTCGAAAAAATCAGGAAGCATTGCCCACGCATACAGACGTGGTCATTGTCTTGCGCTCTAGCTTCGATACGCAAACATACGATCAACTCGAGGCGCGTTATTTAAAGGCGTGCGCAAACATTTGTAAAACGGTGCAGTCTGAAGAAGGTGTGGACTTGAAATGAAACCGAACCAAGCCAGGCCATCGATTCTCGCACGTATTGCCGCTTTTTGCGTCAGGCTTTATCAATTGGTGCTTTCGCCAATAAAATATTTAATTTTTGGGCCAAGTTGCGGCTGTCGTTTTCAGCCAACTTGCTCCTGCTATTCACGGACTGCCTACCTAGAACACGGATTTTTTAAAGGCACTTATTTAACACTCAGGCGCATTTTGAGATGCCATCCTTGGCATCCTGGTGGATTTGACCCAGTTCCAGGCTTGAAAAACGATACAAGACAAGGCATCTCAGCACCCCTTAATACACATTTAGATGGATAAAAAGAATACACTGTTAGGCATTACCTTCATTCTAGCCGGCATCGGCTTCATGTTTTGGCAGGCCAAGGAATTAGAAAAACAGCGCCAGCAGCAGCTCTTAGATGCGCCAGCATCAGTTGAGGAAGTCAATGGCGCATCACCAGATGCACTGAGCATCGCTTCTTCTGGAGCTGGCGAGAGCACTTCGGCCACGGCCAATTCTCTAAGCGACTTGGTGGCTGAGGATCGTGCTGTTGACACGGGGATCGATACAGCAGCTTTCACGGCCCTTGCGGAGGAGCAGTTAGTCACACTATCCAATGACTTTATCGAAGTGGTGTTTACCACGCGCGGTGGTGCAATCCGCACGGTCTCCTTCCTGCAGACTAAGCGTGGTGGTCGTGACGACTACATTTTCAATGAGGACGGCTATTTGCCTGCATTGAGCCTTAGCTTAGAGAAGAATGGAGTGCTCAGTGAATTTGCTCTCGGATACGCAATTGAGTCGCAAACTTCAAATTCGATTACCTTTGCATCCAAAAGCGCTGGGGGACTGGTCGTCCGTCGCAGCTACACGCTTTCTGAGAATGAGGATGGGCACGATCCGTATACCATCAGCCACAATACAACCTTTGAGAATCAGGGAGTGGCCTCGCAGCCACTCAAGGCGATATTTATCAATCTGGGCACATCGCGTCCGATTTCTAAAAACACCTTACCGACATATTTGAATGTGGGCTACTTCAATGGTGAGGACTCCGAATTTATCGCGATCAATAAGTTAACCGGGGGCAAGGGCTTCTTGGGTATTGGCGCAAGCGATCCACGCGATGAAATCAAAGAGCAGGCGCGAGTGGAGTGGTCCTCCGTGAAGAATCAGTTCTTTGCAGGTGTGCTCTCGTCTGAAGTGGTTGGAGGGGACGTTTATATCTATTCAGTGGAGGCCCCTGTAGTGGAGGGAGCCCTTACTCCAGGAGCGCCAGGTATTACTGGCAGTGTTGGTTACTCGCTAGATTCTGTTGCTGCGGGGGAAAGCGAGACGCTCAAGTTTGAGTTTTATGTAGGACCGAAAGAATTTAAGCGCTTGCAGGCGATCGGTAACGAGCAGGACCGTGTCATGCAGTTCGGTTTTCTGTCATTTATCAGTAAGTTGTTACTGTCCTTTATGTATGCGATTCATTCGCTAGTCCCAAGTTGGGGTTGGTCGATTGTGATTATGACAATTTGTATCAAGCTCTTGTTCTGGCCGCTCACCGCGAAGGCGAGCCGCTCACAAAAGCGTATGGCAAAGATTCAGGAGCCGATGGCTGAACTGAAGGAAAAGTATAAGGATAACCCGCAGCGTATGCAGCAGGAAACCTTGAAGCTATTCAAGGAGCACCAGGTGAACCCAGTCGCTGGCTGTTTGCCAATGATCGTTCAAATGCCGATCTTCCTCGGCCTCTTTTACATGTTACGCACCGCATCGGAACTACGGCATGAGTCCTTCTTGTGGGTGTCTGATCTGTCGCTGCCTGATACGCTAACAGAGATTGCAGGGTTTCCGCTGAATATCCTACCCCTTATCATGGGGGCAACGATGTTTCTGCAAATGAGTATGATGCCGGTCTCTCCAACTGCAGATCCAGCTCAGCAGAAGATTTTTAAGTTTCTGCCGTTTATTTTCTTAATCTTCTTATATAATTTCTCCTCGGGCTTGGTGCTCTACTGGACGGTGCAGAATATTCTCACCATTGTGCAGCAGAAGATTATTAATAGCCGTCCAGATGAACCATTAACGCCGGTTACAGTTACTGCAGCCCCCAAAGGAAATGGTGGTTCTCCGCGAACTAAGCCTCGCAAAAAGTAGAAAATCCTCAAACCTTATTCAGTTTTCAGCTTCTCAGAATCTAAACTTTCAGCTTTTTCTTAATTATGTCAGGACACAGTAAATGGGCTACAATTAAACGAGCGAAGGGCGCAGCAGACGCCAAACGCGGTAAAATATTCAGTGTGATCAGTAAAGATCTCACTCTTGCGGCACGCGCTGGCGGCGGAGACCCTGCGATGAATCCTCGTTTGCGAACGGTGATTGCCAAAGCGAAGGCAGCAAATATGCCTTCCGACAATGTCGAACGTGCAATTAAGAAAGGCACGGGCGAATTGCCAGGCGTCGTTTACGAAGAAAATGTATATGAAGGCTACGGCCAAGGTGGTGTTGGGCTGATCGTGGAAGTGACGACCGATAATAAGAATCGCTCGGCCTCGGAAGTGCGTAGCACGATGAGTAAGAACGGCGGTAATTTAGCGGGTGTGGGTGCAGTGGCATTTCAATTCGACCGAAAGGGGCAGTTTATCATCGATGCCAAAGCGATTGATGAAGAGGCCCTCATGGATGTAGCGCTTGATGCAGGTGCTGAAGATATTAAAAATCAAGGGGACCACTTTGAAGTGATTTGCCCGATTAGTGAATACGATACGCTCACTCAAGCACTTGCAGATAAAGAAATTGAGACGGAGTCTGCCGAGCTCGCTTATCTCCCTAATGTGATGGTCCCGGTCGAAGATGCGGATACGGCACGCAAGGTGTTACATCTGATCGAGCTGCTCGATAGCCTCGAAGACGTTAAGGCGGTTCATTCTAATATGGACATCGCAGACGATTTACTCGGTGAAGAGGAATAAAGTTTCTATATTTTCTCTGTAAAAAACCGCTTGCAATACAGTTACATGGCTTACAGCTTAAACTATTAACAAATAGCAATCCCCCATTTATATATTATGCGCACTAAATTCATTGCCCCTCTCTTAATTGCCGCTTCGGCAATCTTTTTCACTGCTTGCGACGGTGGTCGTGCTCAAATGGAGCCTAAAGACGCAAATCTTTTAGGCATTGCTTCCTATGAGGCTCAAAGCTACAAGCCTGCAGGTCCATCAACTTTTGATGTGAGCACAGACGAGCTGTATGATCGTGACAATGTCAGTGGTAAGAAGGTGACTCTCCTTTGGGGATTGATTACTTTAACTGATTATTAGGATCCTTCCTGACTATTTCAAAAAGCCGCTTCCCAGGAAGCGGCTTTTTTCTTGGCAGGAGGCAAACTCTATCGCGAGATGACTTGTAGATTATGCCATATAACGTTGCCCATTATTTAACTGAGCAGGCGCATCGACAACCTGATGTGGTCGCTGTGCGGGCGCCTGTTGGGAGATTGGCGAGTGGTGCGATTCAGTATCAAGAGCGAAGCTTTGCGGAGCTTGAGTCTGAGGCTTCAGCGGTGGCTCACATGCTGGCGGATCGTGGTATCGTGCGTGGTTCGCGAGTGTTACTGATGGTGAAGCCAGGGCTGGACCTGATTCGTATTGTCTTTGCATTGTTTAAAGTGGGTGCGGTGCCCATCGTCATTGATCCGGGCATGGGATTGTCGAAATTTTTGAAATGTGTGCGTCACTCCAAGCCAAGTGCCGTGGTAGGCATTCCCGCAGCGATTCTCGTTTCGCATTTATTTCGGCCTAGTTTTCGTGGTGTTTCTGTAAAGTTGTCGGTGGGGCGTCGCTTCTCGCGGCAATTGCTAGAGTATGTCAGCAGGGGCGTTTATACTGTAGTGGATTCTGCTATCGATGAATTGGCAGCTATCTTGTTTACATCCGGTTCTACGGGACCCGCCAAAGGTGTCTGTTATGCGCACGGAATGTTTATGGCACAAGTGCAAGCGATTCGCGCTCAATATGGGATTGAGCCGGGGGAGGTCGATTTACCCATGCTTCCCGTGTTCGCGCTATTTAATCCTGCTCTAGGCATGTGCACCATCGTTCCGGAAATGAACCCGAGTCGGCCAGCGGAAGTCGATCCAGCGGGTATTGTCCAAGCGATTCAGCAGAATGAGGTGACAAACAGCTTTGGCTCACCAGCTTTGTGGACCAAGATCGCTCGTCATTGCCAGGCGAACTCCATTACTTTGCCCTCGATTCGACGTATTTTGATGGCTGGAGCGCCTGTCCCACCTGCCCTCATGAAGCAGATGCAGTTGATTATACCGAATGGTGAAATACAGACGCCTTATGGCGCAACTGAGGCACTGCCAGTGAGTTCGATTTCGGCCACTGAAGTCCTCTCGGAAACGGCTGAGCGGACTCAGCGGGGAGAAGGCACGTGTGTGGGTAAGCCTTTGCCGAATGTTTCAGTGCGGGTGATCGAGCCTGTGGAGGGAGCGATTGTGACGATCGATGAAGTTGTTGATTCCACGACTGGTGCGATTGGTGAGATCATTGTGAAGGGCCCCTCCGCGACAAGCGGATACGACCGGTTACCAGAGGCAGATGCGCTGTCGAAGTTGCGCGATGGCGAGTCGCATTGGCATCGCATGGGAGACATGGGCTGGCTTGATGAGCTTGGACGCTTGTGGTTTTGCGGTCGCAAAGCAGAGCGTGTGCTGACTGCGAATGGACCCATGTTTACGGATTGTTGCGAAGCTATTTTTAATCAGCATCCGCAGGTGTTTCGGTCGGCGCTTATTGATTGTGGCGGTGGTGTGCCCGCTATCGTGATTGAGCCAGAAGCGGAGCATTTTCCTCGGAGTGAATCAGTGAAGGCCGAATTTGTCCGCAGCTTGAAAGAGCTCGCGGCAGCTTATCCGACTACTGCAGTAATTGAACATGTGTTTTTTGACCGATCATTCCCTGTGGATGTGCGGCATAATGCAAAAATCCATCGCTTGTCACTTGCGCGTAAATACGGGAGGCAGTAATTATGCCTTAGTATGAAGGTTTTGGTTACAGGTGGCGGTGGTTTTGTTGGCGGCTATGTCATAGAGCGCTTGCTTGAGCGTGGGCATGAGGTTCGTTCGATCGGTAGGTCTGCCCAGCCTGACCTTGAAGCCAAAGGTGTTGAGGTGATCTGTGGTGATTTAGCTGATGCCAGTGTCGTCGATGATGCGTGCGCAGGGATGGATGCGGTATTTCACGTGGCTGCTAAAGCTGGAGTGTGGGGGAGTTGGGATTCGTTTTACCAACCGAACGTCGTTGGCACTCGCAATGTTGTAGCCGCATGTAAGAGGCATGGTGTCGGGCGTTTGGTGTATACCAGCACGCCAAGTGTGGTGTTCAATCGCCAGGCAATTTCGGGAGAGGGCGAAGAAATGCCATATGGTCGAAATTGGCTCTGTCACTACGCGCATACGAAGGCAATTGCTGAGAAAGAGCTCCTGAGTGCGAACTCTGATACTTTGCGCATTGTGGCGCTTCGACCTCATCTAGTGTTTGGCCCCGGTGACCCGCATTTGTTGCCCCGAGTGATTGAAAGTGCGGTTAGTGGGCGGCTTAAGATTGTTGGGGATGGTAGTTGCCGCGTGGATGTCTCTTATGTTGGCAATGTTGCGGATGCACATTTAAATGCCTTGGATGCCTTAGAGGCTCAGCCCAACTTGGTCTCTGGAAAGGCTTATTTTATATCACAAGGCGAGCCTGTCGAGTTGTGGCCATGGGTGAATCACATCTTAGAGTCGCTGGGGCACAAGCCTTTGGTAAAACGGATATCGCTACCAGTTGCTTTTGCTGTCGGGGCGATACTGGAATTTGTATGGGGCGTCTCCCGACGAGCTGGAGACCCTCCGTTGACGCGCTTCGTTGCGGTGGAATTAGCTAAAGACCACTATTTCAATATTGAGGCCGCTCAACGAGAGTTGGGGTATGAGACGCATGTTGATATGGACGAGGCGTTAACCTTGACCATTGATGACCTACGCAAGAGGGGCTATTAGCTTTCATACACCTTCTGAGTTGACGTGCCCGTAGTATCTGAGTGATTTTGTGCTTGTGCTAGATAACCCCATGTTTCCCATTAGTCTCTTGGCTGGCCTGCTATTTGTTGCAGTTGCCTGCGTGGTGCTGCTCTGGTCGCGTCTCGTAAAGGAGAAACAGAAGAATGCAGAACTCTCAGGGCCTAGTGGGTCTAGGGTGAAAGTGATGAAGGGTGTTTCACGTTTAGACCCTGCGTCGAATGCATTGTTTGCAACTTTATCACATGAATTAAGAACTCCTATGAACGGATTATTAGGGATCGTTCAGATGCTAAATGAGGAGAAAGAGGACGAGGATTTACAAGCGATCGAAGGCTGTGCGCGCCATATGTTGGCGGTGATCACGACCTTGGTGAATCACTCTAAGATCCAGGAAGAGTGGATGAATTGCCTGAATACCGCGAATGGGTGAGTATCTACGAATTGCTTGAGCAATTGAAAAAGAATATGGCCTTCCGTGCAGGCCTCCGAGGGCTTGATATTGAGTTGCTACACCAGAATCGTAGCCTCCGATTGAGAGGTGATGGTGACCACCTGAAGACCATTCTTGAGAATGCGCTATTGGGTTCTATCGAAGGCGTGTCACTTGTAGAAATTCCAAAGCGCCGCCAGAAATTGAAAGTTTCATGGAGTGCGGATGAACAGGGCGTCAAAGTCAGTATAACCAATCCACTGGAAACATTCGAATCAGATCGTCGTCGCCGTATTCAAGATGTATTCAATATGACTACTGGGAAGAACCACAGTCGTATTCGCATGGAATATCTTTATTGGGCGGTTTCTGCAGCCTTACTGGAGAAGTATCAAGGAGCATTGTTTACTTCAAAGACCGATGCCGATGAGGTGAATACACTGATGACCTTCGAAATGGAGCAGATGCAAGCTTCGCAGAGCGCGAAGCGCCCCGTCGGTGGCCTGAGTTTGGATCAAGGGAAGTTGGTATCGAAGGCCGTTTCGAGCCTTCCAAAGAATTTGAATGTGCTCGTCGCAGAGGATGACCCTATTTCACGAAGCCTTCTTGGGATGGTTTTCAAGCATATGAATTTGAGTGTCGATTTTGCCACAAATGGGCAAGAGGTTCTCGACCGTGTCAGTCAGAATCCTACTTATGATGTGGTTCTGATGGATATCGATATGCCGATTATGGATGGTGTCAGCGCATCGATTGCTCTACGCAATGGCGAAGCTGGTGACCATGGTAAGCAGGTTCCGATTGTGGCAGTGACTGCATTTAACACGCTCTCTGATGAATCAAAATTCAAGCGTGCGGGAATGGATTTCTATTTGCCTAAACCAGTGCGCTTGAAAGAGCTTCGCAAGGTCTTGATCGAAGTGATTCGCGAATCGGATATCGCGCCTGCTCGCGTTTAATATGCTGACATCTCACGTTGCCGAGTGGCTTCGTAGAGGCAAACAGCGGCTGCTGCAGCGACATTCAGTGAGTCAGCTCTTCCTCGCATTGGGATGCATATTTGTTGATCGACTTGATTCAGCCAGTAGTCGGTCAGTCCGTCGCTTTCGCTGCCTAAGAAAAGCGCGGAGGCTTTTGTGTAGTCGACGTCCCAGTGCATTTGATCAGTATGTGGAGTGGTCGCGATGCGCTGGACTTGATTTTCTTTTAACCATATCTGTAGGGCGTCGCGAGTTGCGGTGACGATAGGCAGAGCGAAGACCAGGCCCTGCGAAGAGCGGATTGCATTTGGGTTATAGAGATCCAGCACGCAATCGACTAGAATGACTGCGTGGGCTCCGGCTCCATCTGCGCTGCGTAGAATCGCACCGAGGTTGCCCGGCTTTTCGATGCCTTCTATTATCAGCAGCAATGGGTTTTTCGTGGATGGAATATCGTTTAGACTGCTTCCTTGTTGCTGGCCGACGCCAATAATACCGTCAGGGCTATCTCGGTAGGCTGCTTTGCTAAATGCATCTTCGCTCATGCGCACCAGTTGGTGTTTGCCTTCGCGACGTTGCCCATCGATGAAGAGTCTGTGTGCTTCAGTAGGAAAAAATTCTGGGCAGTAATAAATCGTTTCGATTGTGAAGCCGGCACCGAGCGCATGCCCTGTTTCCCGCAAGCCTTCAACTAGAAAGCGTTGCTGGCGGTCGCGGTGTTTGCGTTCGCGTAGCTTGACGAGATTTTTAACCTGCTCATTGTTTCGGCTTTGGATGTAGGCGTCTTCCATTGACTCGAAAGTGGCATGGTCTTCTCAATTGTAGAAGCGAAAAGTGGAGAATTCGTTTTTAGGATTGCAGGATGTCTCTGCTTTGTGGACTGCATAGGTATGCAAGTGCCAAAGAATTTCGTCGCAGAGCCTTTTGAGTATCATCAAGAGGTCGAGATCACTATTGAGAGCTTAACCAATCTTGGTATGGGGGTCGGTCGTGTGGATGGCTGGGTCGTCATGGTTCCGTTTGTGATACCCGGAGAAAGGGTGAAGGCGCGTATCTTTCGTAATTTTCAGAACTACTCCGATGCTGATTTGATCGAGGTGGTGGAAGCCTCGGCAAGTCGAGTCGCGCCGAACTGCGCGCTCTACACTAAATGCGGTGGCTGTCAGTATCAGCATATCGAATACCAGCGTCAGCTCGAAGAAAAGACCAAGCATGTTAAAGAGCTGATGGAAAAACTTGGCGAGATCGATCACCCTGTGGATCTCGCTCATGGCTCGCCTAAGGTTTATAATTATCGTTCAAAGATCACGCCGCATTACAATCGACCAGATCGCGATGGCTCGCAGCCCATTGGTTTTCTGCAGTATGGACGTCGCAACCAGATCGTTGATGTGGAGCAGTGTCCGATTGCAACCGATGCGATTAATGCTGCTTTGCCAGAAGCGCGTGAGGTCGCTCGTCGAGAAGGTGGTAAGAAAAGACGCCAGCGAGGTGGCACTTTGTTGATGCGAAATGTGCTGGAGGGGGTGGTCAATAACCCGCAGGAGATCGTCTCGGAAAGGGTCGGTGATGTGACATTTCAATTTAAGGCAGGTGAGTTTTTTCAAAATAACCCATTCATTCTTCCCGACTTAGTTGAATATGTCGCTTCGGAAGCGTCAGTTTTGGGTGCTCGCTACTTGGTAGATGCCTATTGTGGGGTGGGGCTCTTTGCCTTATCCACTGCTAGGTCGTTTGAACAAGTAGCAGGAGTGGAGATCAGTGAGCCTGCGGTCCGCTGGGCGCAGGCAAATGCTACAATTAGTGGAGTGAAGAATGCACGCTTTGTCATTGGTAAAGCGGAAGCTATATTTAATGGTTTAAAGTTTCCGGGGGAGGAGACAGCTGTGGTTATTGATCCTCCTCGTAAAGGATGTGATGCGAGTTTTCGCGAACAACTCATGCAATTCCGACCACAACGAATCGTTTACGTGTCGTGCGATCCAGCCACACAAGCGCGCGATTTGAAAGAATTCGTCGGCTCAGGTTATAAGATTACTCGGATTCAACCATTCGACCTTTTTCCTCATACGCGACACATTGAAAATGTCGTTTCCTTAAGTCTCGCCGATTAGTTCTCAGACCATTTATAGATGTGTATTGCCGTGAATTGCTTATAAATAGCAGTTTCAAGCCAGATTTCTCGATGTAACGGCGGCTTGAAAAAAATCGAACAAAATCCTTGCACAGCAAACCCTAAACGCTACTTTCGCCGTCTTTCTCTAATTTCAGCGATCAATATTTCATGCCTACAATTAACCAACTAGTCCGCAGCCCTCGCGTTGTGCAAAAGGTAAAATCCAAGTCACGCCATTTGGACAAAAACCCATTTCGTCGTGGTGTTTGTGTTCAAGTGATGACTCGCACGCCTAAAAAGCCTAACTCTGCTATCCGTAAGGTGGCAAAGGTGCGTCTCACCAATGGTCACGAAGTGATTGCTTACATTCCTGACGAAGGTCACAACCTCCAAGAGCACAGTATCGTGCTTATCCGTGGTGGTCGTGTGAAGGACCTTCCAGGTGTTCGTTACCACATCGTTCGTGGCACACTTGACTGTGTGGGTGTTGAAAAGCGTCGTCGTAGCCGTTCTAAGTATGGTGTCAAGAAGCCAAAGGCTTAAGTCTTTCGATTCCTAATTCGTAATTTTTAATATTTAATTCTTTTTTAATATGTCACGTCGTAGACAAGCCGTTAAACGTCCACTCATTCCGGACCCTCGCTATAATAGCACACTCGTTGCCAATTTGGTAAACATGATCATGGAGCGCGGTAAGCGCACTGTGGCTCAGCGTATCGTTTATACCGCTTTCACTCGCGTTAGCGAGAAGATTGGTAAGGGTGATCCAGTTGACTTGGTCATGGGTGCTCTTGAAAACGCACGTCCAAAGCTTGAGGTGAAGAGCCGCCGTGTGGGTGGTGCGACATATCAGGTGCCTGTAGAAATTTCTTTTGAGCGTCAGCAGGCACTCGCTTTTCGTTGGATGGTCGCTACTGCACGCAAGCGCAAGGGCGTTCCTATGGATGAAGCACTTGCCGACGAAATCGTCGACGCTTACAACAACACAGGTGCTGTTGTTAAGAAGAAGGAAGAAACACACCGCATGGCGCAAGCCAATCGTGCATTCGCACACTTGCGTTGGTAGTCTCTGACTCCTTCCAAAACTCGTTCTTTTCCAGTCTATTCAATGTCCGCTATTAAAACAGCCAGTGCTAACTCGTCGAAACGTAAGTTCCCTTTGGAGCATACGCGCAACATCGGCATAGCTGCACATATTGACGCGGGCAAAACGACTACGACTGAGCGCATTCTCTTCTACGCAGGTGTCGTCCACAAGATGGGCGAAGTGCACGAAGGAAGCGCAACAACAGACTGGATGGATCAAGAGCGCGAGCGCGGTATCACAATTACCTCCGCTGCGATCTCTTGCAATTGGACAAATCAGCACGGCCCCTACGCCGGGATTTGTAACCAAATAAACATTATCGACACCCCCGGGCACGTCGACTTTACCGCCGAAGTGGAGCGTTCGCTCCGAGTCCTTGATGGAGCTGTCGGCGTTTTTTGTGCCGTCGCGGGCGTGCAGCCACAATCGGAAACGGTGTGGCGCCAAATGACGAAGTATAACGTGCCGCGTATTGCTTTCGTGAATAAGATGGATCGAGTCGGTGCGGATTATTTCGCCGCGATTGAGTCCATGCGTGAGCGCCTCAAGGCAAACGCACATCCGATCTACATCCCAATCGGAGCCGAAGACGAGTTTCGTGGTGTGATCGACCTCGCATCTATGGATGCCTTGGTTTACGACCCTGCCGACGAGTCCGGCATGACTTTTGAAAAGACGGAGATCCCCGCGGATTACGTCGATTCCGCAAATGATTACCGCGAGCAGCTCATCGAAGCACTTGCTGACTTTGACGACGACCTCGCCAACAAGTATCTCGAAGGCGAAGCACTTTCCGCCGACGATATCCGCCAGGCGATTCGCACGGCAACGATCTCACTCGACTTCTGTGGTGTGATTCCTGGCAGTGCTTTCAAGAACAAGGGCGTCCAGTCCGTTCTTGAGTCCGTGGTCAACTATCTGCCATGCCCGCTCGACCTCCCTCCAATGAAGGGTGAAAACGAGAAGGGTGGCGAAGTTGAAGTGAAGCCAGACGATAACGCTAAGTTCGCAGGTCTCGCTTTTAAGCTGATGAACGACGGCTACGTCGGTAAACTGGTCTTTATGCGTGTTTACTCAGGCTCTCTGCAGAAAGGCACCGCGCTCTACAACCCGCGCACCGGTAAGACCGAACGCATTTCCCGCCTTCTGGTGATGAAGGCCAACTCACGCGAAGATATTGACGTTGCATATTCCGGCGATATCTGCGCCATCGTCGGTGGTCGTGACATCGTAACCGGTGATACGCTCTGCACCAAGGGCTACGACGTGCGCCTTGAGCCACCCACATTCCCTGAGCCGGTCATTTCCATGTCGATCGAGCCGAAGACTTCCGCCGACCAGGAGAAAATGGCAACCGGCCTCCAGCGCCTTTCCGAAGAGGATCCGACCTTTGTGGTCAGCTCCGATGAGGAAACCGGCCAGACTTTGATCTCCGGCATGGGCGAGCTGCACCTCGAAATCATTAAGGACCGTCTCTTCCGTGAATTTAAGGTCGGCGCCGAAGCTGGTCGTCCGCAGATCGCATACCGTGAAACCATCACTGCGAACGCTGAAGGGGAGGGCAAATTTGTCCGCCAAACCGGTGGTAGTGGTCAATACGGTCATGCTCGCATCAAAATCGAGCCGCTAGAACGTGGTGCTGGTATTGAAATCGTCGACAAGACGGTTGGCGGCGTGATTCCAAAAGAATTTATCAAGCCAACACTCGATGGTATCCGCGAAGCGGCCAATAATGGCACCGTCGCAGGCTTCCCAGTCGTTGATTTCAAGGTCGTGCTTTTCGATGGTTCCTTCCATGACGTCGATTCCAATGAAACCTCTTTCAAAATGGCTGGTATCTTTGCCTTCCGCGATGCGATGGCGAAAGCGTCTGCAATCCTTCTCGAGCCAGTTATGGATGTCGAAGTGGAGACACCTGAAGACTATCAAGGTGACATCATGGGCGATTTGAATCGCCGCCGTGGTCAGATTCAGAATGTTTCTGCAAAAACCGCTTTCGTTTCCGTCTGTGCTTCTGTGCCGCTCGTCGAAATGTTCGGCTACTCGACCATTGTTCGCTCTCTCAGTAAGGGCCGCGCCTCCTTCAGTATGGAGCCAGCCAGCTTCGAGGAAGTGCCACCCAATATCCTTAACACGATTTTAGAAACCTCCGGCCGTGTCCCGGTCCGGAATTAATCAGTCTTAATCCTAATCCTTTTCAGGTTACTTTGGCCTAACTTCTAACTCCTACATTCTAACTTCTTTTCACAACAACATCTCACACAAAACACATATATTATGAGTGCACCACGTATCCGTATCCGCCTAAAAGGCTTTGATTATCGCGTTATCGACCAGTCTGCTGCAGACATCGTCGAAACAGCTAAGCGCTCCGGCGCACGCGTATCTGGCCCAGTGCCACTTCCAACTAAGGTTGAGAAGCTGACAGTGAACCGTTCCGTTCACGTTAACAAAAAGTCCATGGACCAATTCGAAGTCCGCACGCACAAGCGTTTGATCGACATCGTCGAGCCAACTGCTGCGACTGTTGACGAGCTCAAGAAGCTCAATCTGCCAGCGGGTGTGGACATTTCCATCAACGTTTAAAAATAATTGTCATCTTTTGGTTGACGAGCGTCGGAAAAGCCTCTTTTTTCCGTCGCTCGCTTCCCAATTGAGGCGATAAATCACATTTTAATTAACTCTCTAACGCAGGTCTAGTAAACGGAGCACCCTGTTCCACCTGCCAATTAGTATTATGAACGTAGCCCTATTAGGTAAAAAGATAGGAATGACGCAGGTATTTGACGAAAACAATCGTCTGATCCCTGTCACAGTCATTGAAGCAGGACCTTGCCCTGTTACTCAGGTCAAGTCCGAGGAGACAGACGGTTACAACGCTGTCCAGATCGGATATCGTCCGCAAAAAGAGCATCGCCTTTCCAAGGCTGCACTCGGCCACTTCAAGAAGGCCGGTGTTGAGCCAATGTCTGAACTTCAAGAGTTCCGCACAAATGGTGATGCTGAATTGAGCGTTGGTGATGTGCTCACCGTGGAGCGTTTTGAGGCCGGTCAAAAAATTGATGTCATCGGCACCTCTAAGGGACGTGGTTTCCAAGGTGTCGTGAAGCGTTACGGTTTTGCAGGGGGGCCTGCATCTCACGGTTCGATGTTCCACCGCCGCGGTGGTTCGTATGGTATGTGCCAATGGCCAGGCCACGTGATCAAGGGCAAGAAAATGCCAGGTCACATGGGTGATGTGCAGCGCACCGTCCAGAACCTAGAAGTTGTTAAGGTTATCGCAGACAAGAATCTTATCCTTATTAAGGGTAGTATTCCTGGTTCTCGTGGTGGCTTCGTCACAGTCCGCACTGCGGTTAAAACCAAAAGATCACAGGCATAGCCTCTGATGACGAAAGGACATACCTACAATGAAACTTAAAGTATTTTCAACCGACGGAAGCTCCAGCAAAGAACAAGAATTTGCTCAGTTTCCGACATTCGAAGGTGATAAGGGCGTAGCCGCTCTTCGCCAAGTCGTTCTCGCTCACCAAGCGAATGCCCGCCAAGGTAATGCGTCTACTAAAACACGCGCTGAAGTTGCGGGTTCTGGTAAGAAGCTCTTCCGCCAAAAAGGTAGCGGCACAGCTCGTCAAGGTGACCGTCGCACACCGCACCAACGTCATGGTGGTGTGGCACACGGCCCGAAGCCACGCGACTTCTCACAAAAGATCAATCGCAAGATGAAGGCACTCGCTTTTCAGCGTGCACTTTTTGAGCGCGCTAATGAGGGCGGCATCTCTGTAATCGAAGCAGTCGAAGTGAAAGAGCCAAAGACTAAGCTCTTTAGCAATGTGCTAAACGGCGTGCTTCCAACTCGCGGCAAAGTCTTGATCGTCGATGACGCATTTGAAAACAACGCTGCACTCGCTGCTCGCAATATCGAGGGTGTTTCCCTCTCTGAAGCGGGCAACCTCAGCACACTCGACGTCGTCCGCTACCGCCACATCCTTGTGAGCGCGAAGGGCATCGAAACTCTTATCGCTCGTGCAAATGGAGGTGAAAAGTAATGATTATCGCCGATACAATTCTTAAAGAATATCGCGTCACTGAGAAGGCTGCTCTTCTCTCCGCGAATCACAACCAATATACCTTCGAAGTGGCACCGTCCGCAAATCGTATCGAAGTCGCTCGCGCTGTCGCGAAGGTCTTCAATGTAGAAGTCGTAAAGGTAAACATCCTTAACAAAAAGCCTAAGGTGAAGACCGATCGCTCTCGCAAGGGACGTCCCGGCACTAAAGGCGGCCACAAGAAGGCCATCGTTACTCTTAAAGAGGGCGACAAGATTGAACTCGTCTAAGACGCAGGAGAAATAACATCATGCCACTCGTAGATTCCAGACCTTTGACTCCCGGCCAACGTTTCCTCACACGAAACAAGCAGGACGTCTCCAAGAAGAAGCCAGAGCGCCGTCTTACCACTTACAAGCACAACAAGAAGGGCCGTAATTGCTACGGTCGTATCACTTCTCGTCGTCGTGGTGGTGGTCACAAACGCGCTTACCGCATTATCGATTTTCGTCGTGATAAGATCGACATCCCTGCAAACGTGCAGGCGATTGAATACGATCCAAATCGTTCCGCTAATCTCGCTCTCCTTGCGTATGCAGACGGCGAAAAACGCTACATTCTTGCACCTCGCGGTGTGACTGCAGGCGATACACTCGTCAGTACAAACACACGCGCTGAATTCAATGTCGGAGACAGCCTTCCTTTGGCAATCATCCCGCCAGCTACTAAGATTCATGCAATTGAGCTTCACCCAGGTCGCGGTGCGCAAATCGCACGTTCTGCAGGTCAGTCGGCTCAACTTGTTTCAGTTGATGGTGAACGTGCCACTGTGAAGTTGCCTTCTGGTGAAATCCGCTTCCTTAACTCTCGTTGCCGCGCAACGATTGGAGAAGTTGGCAATCACGAGCATCAAAACCAAAGCCTTGGTAAAGCGGGTCGTAACCGCTGGCTTGGTCGTCGCCCACGTGTTCGTGGTGTTGCGATGAACCCTGTCGATCACCCTATGGGTGGTGGTGAAGGCCGCACTTCTGGTGGTGGTCACCCACAATCTCCTTGGGGTCAACTCTCGAAGGGCTTCCCGACTCGCAAGAAGTCTAATCCAACCAATTCGCAAATCGTTGTTCGTCGCAACGGTCGTCAATTGAAGAAAAAATAAATCAATTCTTTAAGCTATGTCCCGTTCCGTAAAAAAAGGTTTCTTTGTCGATCCACATCTCTCCAAAAAGGTAGTGGTCGCTCAAGCCAACAACGACCGCAAGCCGATCCAAACATGGTCGCGCCGTTCGACAATTACTCCCGACTTCGTCGGCCTCAACTTCAACGTCCATAACGGCCGCAGCTTTTTGCCCGTTTATGTGACTGAGAACATGGTTGGCCACAAGCTTGGAGAGTTCGCTCCAACACGCACCTTCAAGGGTCACCCTGCAGGTAAGGCTAAATAATCCGCTCAACCGCGATTAACTATTATGCAACATTCGTCCATATCACGTTTTACTAAGCTAGCTAGCTTACTCCTTTGCGGAGTGCTGGTTGCCGGTAGCGTTGTGTGCGCGAGTGTTCCAGCATTTGTCAAAGAGTCACTCTACACACCATATGAGGCGAAAGTCGCATCCGTGGAATCGTCTCTCTCAGCCGACGTCGTTCTTATCGACGGCGGCTTAGAGCAGGGGATACGCCTCGGAATGGTTTGCACTGTGAGTCGTGGATTTAAATCCGTTGGCGAATTGATCATCATCGAATCTCGAAGCGACCGCGCAGCAGGACTTATCCTCGAGTTGGTCGACGACTCTATCATTCAAGCGGGAGATACTGCCCGCGTAAAAACAATTCAAAACAGCTGAATCTCATGCAGGTCCAAGCCTATACAAAATACGCCCGTATGTCGCCCCGCAAGGTGCGTGATATCACCCGTGCCATCCAAGGTCAAAATGCCGCTGAGGCAGTCGAAATCTTGCGCTTTATTCCGCGCAAGTCGGCACGTCTCGTAAGCAAGACCCTCCAGTCGGCCATTGCGAATGCGGAAAACAATAACAACTTATCTTCGGATGCGCTCAAGATCGAGTCCGCTACTGTTGAGCAAGGTCCAGCGTTTAAGCGCTTTCGTCCTGCGGCTCGTGGTTCGGCTCACCCTTACAAGAAGCAGACTAGCCACATCCGTATCATCCTCACTGACGAGGCTTAAGATCTAACCGACATTCTTTTATTATGGGACAGAAAGTTCATCCAATCGGCTTCCGCCTTGCAGTAACTCGTGACTGGGATTCACGCTGGTATGCTAACAAAAAGCAATACCCTGAATACATTAAGGAGGACCACACCATCCGCACCTTTCTCACAGAAAAGCTTCGCTATGCATCCGTGCCTCGTATCTTCATCGAGCGTGCCTCTGGTCGTATCCGTGTTAAGATCTTTACTGCACGTCCAGGTGTTGTCATCGGTCGTAAAGGTGCTGAGCTCGATAAGCTCAAGGAGACACTGAACAAGAAGGTTGGCAAAGAGATCATGCTCGACATCCAGGAAGTGAAACGCCCGGACCTGTCTGCACAGTTGGTCGCAGAGAATGTTGCGCTTCAACTTGAGCGTCGTATTGCATTTCGTCGCGCCATGAAGCGTGCGGTTCAAACAACTATGGCTATGGGTGCTGACGGTATTCGTATTCAATGTGGTGGTCGCCTCGGTGGTGCTGATATCGCTCGCACAGAGCAGCAGCGTCAAGGACGTGTGCCTTTACAAACACTTCGCGCAAACATCAACTACGGGTTCAGTGAAGCATCCACAGTTTACGGCATCATCGGTGTCAAATGCTGGATCTGCCTTCCTGACGAAGAGTCTGCATAAGCGTATTCACGTAACTTAATTTTTAACTCTTAAACTGAGCGAACAATGGCATTACTCCCATCACGCACTAAATACCGCAAGGTTCACACCGGTCGCATTTACGGCACCGCACAAACTTGTAACGCACTCGCTTTCGGCGAATTCGGTATCCAATCCCTCACACGTGGTCGCATGACTTCTCAACAGATCGAAGCTGCTCGTGTGGCGATGACTCGTAGCCTGAAACGTAAAGGTAAAGTCTGGATCCGTGTTTTCCCTCACAAGCCTGTGACCAAGAAGCCAGCTGAAACTCGTATGGGTAAAGGTAAGGGTTCTGTTGAAAAATGGGTCGCTGTGATTCGCCCAGGCACAATGCTTTTCGAAATTGCTGGTTGCTCTGCAACAGCTGCCCGTGAAGCACTTCGCCTCGCTGACACTAAGTTGCCGTTTCACTGCCGCTTCGTGACTCGCGAAGACTAAACCACTATTTTAAAGGAATTTACTATGAGCACAAAAGATATCCGCGAAATGTCCGAAGTTGAAATCGAAAAGAAACTGCGCGACACCCGTGACGCTCACGTCAATCTTCGTATGCGCAAGCAGACTGGTCAGGTCGAAAAGCCACACGAATTCACTAACTTGCGTCGCGAAATCGCACGCCTTGAAACAATTCTCAAAGAAAAGAAGCTGGCTTCGGCCAATGCTTAAACGTTTAAGCCGCTACGAATATGGAAGCTACTCGCAACTCTCGCAAGTCACTCACAGGAACGGTAACAAGCCGCTCCGGAGATAAGACAATCAAAGTCACTTACTCTTACAAAGTCCCGCACCCTCTCTATAAGAAGGAAATTAAGCGTAAGACTGTTGTGCACGCACACGACGAAGCCAACGAGTGTGGTCTCGGCGACAAAGTCGAGATTATGGAAACTCGCCCGCTTAGTAAACTAAAGCGCTGGCGTGTGACACGTCTACTCGAAGTTGCTCCTAAGATTGGCGACGAAGCGTAGTTATACGGCAGCAGCCTATTATTATTTTAACCGATTAACGGAGATTTAGCTATGATACAGATGAACAGCCGCGTATTTGTCGCGGATAACACAGGAGCCAAGGAAGCGGAGATGATCCGTCGTATTGGACAAAACAAGCGCACAGCAGCGGTCGGTGATGTTGTGATCTGCAACGTCAAAGTTGCTTCAACAGACGCGTCTGTCAAAAAGGGTGAAGTGGTTCGTGGTGTGGTTGTTCGCACTAAAGCACCAGTTCGTCGTGGAGATGGTAGCTATGTCCGCTTCGATAACAACGCTATCGTTATCATCAACACCGATGGTAATCCTAAAGGCACTCGTATCTTTGGCCCCGTAGCTCGTGAGCTGCGTGCTAAATTTATGAAGATCATTTCACTTGCACCGGAGGTTCTCTAATCATGTCCAAAGCAATTAAACGCGAAGAAGAAGTTGTCGTCATCTCAGGTGCACACAAAGGCAAGCGTGGCAAAGTATTGTCCGTTCAAGCTGGTGAGCGCGTCCTCGTTGAAGGCGTCAACCTAATCACTAAATATGAGCGTAAGACTCAAGAGAACCCAGAGGGTGGTTCCGTTGAGCGCGAAGCGCCCATTCATTATTCCAACGTCATGTTGGCTGCTAAATACGACGCCAAGCAAAAATAAACGAGCTTGCCTGTCGGTCTAAAAGCCACATTTTCACGCACTTTTTCTAAAATCACATCAAAATGTGCCGGGTCAGAAATCCGGCCGATACAAACGATGGCTACATTACTACAAAAACACTACGCTGATACAGTTGTTCCCGCACTTAAAGAAAAGTTCGGTTACACAAATGCACACTGTATTCCAGCGATCAAAAAGATCGTAATCAATTCCGGCTTCAATGCGACTGCGGATAAGAACCACATTGCATACGTGCATGAGGAAATTGGTAAGATCTCTGGTCAACGCCCTGTCACCACAAAGGCAAAGCTCAGCATCTCGAACTTTAAGTTGCGTGAAGAACAACCAATTGGTTGCAAGGTAACGCTTCGTGGAGAGGCGATGTATGACTTCCTCGTGCGTCTTATCAGCATCGCGCTTCCTGCGATTCGTGACTTCCGTGGCGTGCCAACACGCTTTGATGGTAAAGGTAATTACACATTAGGTGTGAGTGATCACACGATCTTTCCTGAAATCAGTGCAGAAGGCACCAACGCCCAAATGGGTATGGATATCTGCATCAACACCAGTGCGAAAACAGATGAAGAAGGCCGCGAATTACTCGCTCTCTTCGGTGTTCCTTTCCGTAAAACAAGTGCCGAAGTCGAAGCAGCTGAAGCTGCTGCCGCTACTGCATAAGCTTTCAACTAGACTTTCTTATGGCTAAAAAATCCGCTATCCAACGCAACCTAAAGCGCGTTCGTCTCATTGAGAAATACGCAGCAAAGCGCGCAGAACTTAAAGCAATCCTCGCTAACCCAGAAACTTCAGACGAAGATTTCTACAAGGCACAAGCTAAGCTCTGCAAACTTCCTAAGAACAGCTCGCCGATTCGCGCACGTAACCGTTGCTCCGTCACCGGTCGTCCTCGCGCTTTCATCCGCAAGTTCGGTCTCTCTCGTATCACATTCCGCGAACTTGCCACTCAAGGTAAGATTCCAGGTGTGACAAAATCCTCTTGGTAAGCACTTCTGCTTCACCAAACCCACTGAAAACCCACTAGTAAAATACTATGGCAGTTCACGACACAATCGGTGATTTCCTCACCATCATTCGCAATGCGAGTGCTGCACGTAAAGACGTGTGCACAGCGCCATTTTCAAAAATGCGCCTCGCGATCGCTTCCATCCTCAAGTCTGAAGGTTACATTAGTGACTACAGTGAAGAGCAAAACGAAAAGGGCTTTAAAGTCATTTCGATTAAGATGAAGTATGTTGGCGGTAAGCCAGCGATCACAGGTATTCAGCGTCACAGCACGCCTGGTTGCCGTCTTTACTACGGTTGCAAAGAAATCCCACGCGTGCTTAACGGCTTGGGTGTTGCAATCCTCACTACTTCCAAGGGCGTTATCCGTGCCCGCGACGCTCGTGAAAAGGGTGTTGGCGGCGAACTCGTCTGCAAGGTCTGGTAATTCAATAGGACATATACTATGAGCAGAATTGGTAAACTTCCCATTCCCGTCCTTGATAAGGCAAATGTATCGATTAACGGTCAGACCGTTTCCGTCGATGGCCCCAAGGGTAAACTAGAAAAGACTTTCGACAACTCGACTAAGATCGAATTGACCGACGGAGAGATTCGCGTGTCTCCAGCTGATAGCAGCCGTCACGCCCGTGCAATGTATGGCACTGTCCGCTCCATAATCAATAACATGGTTACTGGTGTTGTTGAAGGTTTCTCTAAGAAACTTGAGATCAAGGGTGTTGGTTTTCGTGCCTCACTACAGGGCAACCTACTTGATCTTTCTCTCGGTTACTCACACCCAGTTGTGCTGACTGTTCCAGAAGGCATCACTGTGACTGTCACTGAGAATACAAAAATCACTGTTGAAGGTGCCGACAAGCAGGTTGTGGGCGAACTCGCCGCAACTATTTATTCTTACTTCCCAGCTGAGCCCTACAAGGGCAAGGGTGTTCACATCGTCGGCCAATACGTCCGCCGTAAGGAGGGCAAGAAGTCCGCTTAATTTTCAAGCAGAGGTTATAACATATGAAACTCGCAAAGAAAAACATACTTTTACAGAAGCGTCGCTGGCGTATCCGCAAAAAAGTCAAGGGCACTGCAGAGCGTCCTCGTCTTACAGTTCACTTCTCCAACAAAAATATCTACGCACAATGCATCGACGATATCAAAGGTCATACTATGGTCTACGTATCTTCGCTTGGTGGCGACGATAAGGCAAACAACGACGGTGCAGTTGCACTCGGTAAAGCAATTTCCGAGAAAGCTAAGGCAGCTGGTGTTGAGAGCGTGGTCTTCGACCGTGCCGGCCGTCGTTACCACGGTTGCGTGAAATCATTCGCTGAAGCAGCTCGCGAGGGCGGACTCAAGTTCTAAGGAATACCCATATGAGCAGACAAAAAAGATCATTCTCTCAAAAAGACGAGCCAGAAGAGGCACCAGAATTCTCCGAAAAGGTAGTTCACATCAACCGTTGTGCTAAAGTTGTAAAAGGCGGTCGCCGTTTCAGCTTCGCTGCACTCGTTGTCGTCGGTAATCAAAAAGGTCAAGTCGGTGTTGGCTACGGTAAAGCAAAGGAAGTTCCTGAGTGTATTCGTAAAGGCACTGAGCAAGCTAAGAAGAACCTCGTTACGATCAATCTTCGTGGCGATACAATCCCTCACCATGTTCTCGGCGAAGCCGATGGTGGTAAGGTGCTTCTCCGCCCAGCTTCAGACGGAACAGGTGTCATCGCCGGTGGTGGTGTCCGTGCTGTTCTTGAATCAGTCGGGGTGAAAAACATTCTCTCCAAGTCACTCGGTTCGAATAATCACCTCGCTATGGTGAATGCGACAATGGCTGCGCTTCAGCAGCTTCGCTCGAACGAAGAAATCAAGAGCCTCCGCTTCAGCGAAGCAGGCGCGTAAGGAGTCCATACAATGAATCTCGATAATATTCCAACAATTAAAGGTGCAACACACCCAACCAAACGTCTAGGACGTGGTGAAGGTAGTGGACACGGTAAGACCTCCGGTAAGGGACATAAGGGCCAGAAAGCTCGTTCTGGTGGTGGTATCCGTATTGGTTTCGAAGGTGGTCAAATGCCACTTTATCGTAAGCTTCCACGCCGTGGTTTCAATAACTTCAACTTCAAGGTGTCTTACCAATTGGTAAACGTCGGTCAGCTCGAAAAGCTGGAAGGCGATACAGTTGACCGTGAGTCGCTAGTGAAGGCTGGTCTCATCCGTGACAACAAGCAGGGCGTAAAGCTTCTTGGTGACGGTGAACTGACCAAAGCATTCACAGTAAACGTCTGCAAAGTTTCCGCATCTGCTAAAAGCAAGATCGAAGCTGCAGGTGGCAAGATCGTTGAAGCTGCAGCGCCTGCTGCAGACGAGAAGGAAGACGCTTAATTTCGGTTCGTATCAACGAACTGAATTGCACAGATACCTAAACGTATATGCTATCCGCTTTTACCAACTCTCTGAAGATTCCTGAGCTTCGTCAGAAGATTTTCTTCACACTGGCGCTGTTGTTCATCGCTCGTGTCGGTGCGAACATTCCTTTACCTGGAATGAACACTGCCCCGATCCAGGATTTCATGGCAGATCAAGCTGGTGCAGGTGGTGGTCTGGTTGGCATGTTTAACATGTTTACTGGTGGTGCGCTTCTAAATGGTGCCGTATTTGCATTGGGTATCATGCCGTATATTAGCGCATCGATTATTATGCAACTGGTTGGTGCTGTGTTTCCAGCGATTGCACGTTTACAGCAAGAGGGTGACGTCGGTCGTCAAAAGATTAGCCAATACACCCGTTATCTCACGCTCGGTATTTGCTTAGTTCAGGGTATGCTGTTGCTCACTGCTTTGGCGAAAAACCCAGGTAGTTTGATCGGACAGGGCTTCAGTGTCGCAGATTATGGTCCAGTGGTGATTATGCCGCAAATGGCCTTCTTGATTACTGGCACCTTGTTCCTGACTGCTGGCACCATGATCATGGTTTGGCTCGGTGAGCAAATCACAGAGAAGGGCATCGGCAACGGTATCTCACTGTTGATTACAGTCAGTATTATTTCTGGACTTCCCGGTGCAGTCGCTTCTGCCTACCAAATGTTTGTCGCTCCTGTTGGATCAGAGGGTGCTTCACTCGGCGCGCCAGAAGGTGTATTGATGCTGGCATTGTTGTTTGCAGTGACTGCTGGTCTGGTTGCCATCACGCAAGCGCAACGCAAGATACCCGTTCAGTATGCTAAGCGTGTTGTCGGACGTAAGGTATATGGCGGTCAGAGCTCATTCCTTCCGCTCAAGGTAAACTATGCTGGTGTGATGCCGGTTATCTTTGGTAGCGCGATCCTGATGTTCCCCGCGCAGATTCTGAGCTGGTTGGGGAGTGCGACTGGTATGCGTTTCTTCTCTGACTTTGCTGACACCATTGCGCAGGGGCAACTCGCCTACTACTTGATCTTTGGGTTACTCATCCTGGTCTTCAGTTACTTCTGGGTCTCCATGATGTTCAAGCCCATCCAAATAGCGGATGACCTGAAGAAGAACGGTGGATACATTCCTGGTGTTCGCCCTGGTGAGCCCACTGCGAAGTTCCTCGATCACATCATGACCCGCCTGACACTGTTTGGCGCGATCTCATTGACTGTGATTGCAATTTTCCCTGACTTCTTGCTGTTTACTTACAACGTTCCATTCAATGTCGCTATCTTCTTTGGTGGCACGGGTATGTTGATTACTGTTGGTGTGCTACTTGACACCATGCGCCAAATCGAAACCTATCTTCTTCAGCGTCACTACGATGGCTTCCTGAAGAAAGGTAAGATTCGTGGCCGTTCCGCCGCTCGTAATAAGCAGCTTGTCGATTCCGCTGGTTTGCAAGACTTCTGGACCGCTTGGCGTCCGCTCTTGTTCATCGCGATCGCTCTATTCTTTCTGGGTATTATTTCTTGGTTCTTGAACCTCGCATAATTCGTAGACGCTCATTTTTCCGAAGGTGTTTTTCTCACAAGGCTTCTTCGTTCCTAATTGTTCTTTGATCTTTCTCCTCTAGTAGACCGATGAAATCCATTCGCACAGCCGAAGAAATTCAATCGATCCGCGAAGCCTGCCAAATTGCAGCCAACGTATTACAGCGCTTGGTTGATGCGGTAGAAGAGGGGATGACTACCTACGATCTCGACCAGCTTGGTCGTAAATACATCGAAGAGTATGGCGCGGAGAGCGCTTGCTATAACTACCGTTCTGGCAACAACATCTTTCCTGCGCATACTTGCCTTTCTGTGAACGAAGAAATCGTGCACGGTATTGGCGTCATGCGTCGCACGATTCAAGCCGGCGATGTGGTTTCGATTGATGTCGTCGTTCGCTATCGCGGATTTATTGGTGACAATGCTAAAACAGTTCTCATCGCGCCTATCGCCGAAGAAAACCAAAAGCTCATTGATGCCACCCGCGAATCGCTCAACTACGCGATCACCTTTGCCCGAGCCGGAAACCGTGTTGGAGATATCTCCAATGCTGTTGAGCGCTACATCAAGCGTCACAACTTTGGGATCGTTCGCGAATTCGTTGGTCACGGTGTGGGTGCAACTATGCACGAAGCACCGCAAATTCCAAACTTTGGTCGTCGTGGAGCGGGTGCCTTACTCAAGCCGGGTATGTGTCTCGCCATAGAACCGATGATCAACCTAGGAACTGGCAAATTATCCATGTTGGATGATGGCTGGACCGCTGTAACACGCGATGGGAAGACCTCTGCGCACTTTGAACACACTGTTCTGGTGACAGGCGGCGACCCAGAAATCTTAACAATTCCGAATCTTTAACCTTTTCAAACACACTTAAATCATTATTTTCCACCGTTTTTCCGCAATCCAGCGGGGGACAAACCTTTTTTTATCATGCCACGTATCCTTGGAGTCGATATCCCTGCAAACAAGAAGCTAGAATTCTCGCTTCGTTATATCTATGGTATTGGACCAACACGCGCGAAGCAAATCGTTGAAGTGTCTGGTTTTGATCCTGATCGCCGTGCTGGCGACCTTTCTGAAGAGGAAGTCAATCAGCTCGCATCTATTGTTGCAGACAAGCAATACATCGTTGAAGGTGACCTCCGTCGCGAGCGCACAGCCAATTTGAAGCGTCTCTCTGCGATTCGTAGCATTCGTGGTATCCGCCACATGCGCGGCCTACCAGTTCGTGGTCAACGCACTAAAACAAATGCTCGCACACGTAAAGGTGCAGTAAAACCGGTTCGCAAGTAACCTAACAGGACTTTCCTATGAGCGAAGAAGAAAACAATTCCGTTGAAGAAGAAGTAAACGTTGCTGCGGCAACAGATGAAGCAGAAGCCCCTGTAAAGAAGGCCGAAACTGCTGAAGATCTTCTTAAAAGTGATCTTGATGGTGTCAAAATCCGTCGTGCGAAAGGCAGCAAGAACATTACCTCTGGTATTGTGAACGTGCTCGCTACTTTCAATAACACTAAAGTAACTTTCTGCGACCCTCGCGGTAACGTCATTTCCTGGTCCAGTGCTGGTAAGTGCAACTTCCGTGGTTCTCGTAAATCCACTGCATACGCTGCACAGGTTGTCACGCAAGATGCGGGCCGTGTTGCTATGTCACACGGAATGAAGGAAGTCGTTGTCAAGTTGAGCGGTCCTGGTATGGGACGCGATTCAGCTGTCCGCGCACTCCAATCTTTGGGCATGATCGTAACTGAAATTATTGATGTGACTCCGGTCCCTCATAACGGTTGCCGTGCTCCGAAACGTCGTCGTGTCTAATTGTGATTCTGCCACATAGATACATACAACCATAGTTAGCAGATAACCAAATATACATCATGGCCCGTTACACAGGACCCACTACTCGTATCAATCGTCGTTTTGGTCAGGCAATCTTTGCTCCAACCAAGGCATTTGAACGCAAGCCACACCCTCCAGGCCAACACGGCCCTCGTCTCCGCCGCAAGTTAAGCGACTATGCGATCGGTTTGAACGAAAAGCAGAAGCTCCGTTTCATGTATGGCATGACGGAAAAGCAATTCCGCCTCACTTTCGAAAAGGCTAAAGCGACACGTGGTGTCACTGGTGAAATTTTCCTTAAGATGCTCGAGTGCCGCCTCGACAGCGTTATCTATCGTTTAGGTTTCGCAAAGTCTCGCGCTGCAGCACGTCAGTTTGTCAGCCACGGTCACATCGTTGTGAACGGTAAAAAGACAGACATCGCTTCATTTATGGTCCGTGAAGGTTATGAAATCGAAGTTCGTGAGCGCACATCTTCTCGCCAACTAGCTACACGTAGTATGGAAGAAAGCCAAGCACGCACCACACCTGAGTGGCTCACGCTTAACGCCGATGCACTTAAAGCTACCGTAAACCGCCTGCCTTCCGCGGAAGAAACCGAAGCCGGTATTAATGTTCAACTTATTGTTGAATTCTATAACCGTTAATCCGTTATCAAAGGCCACACTGGTCAGAAGATTACAATTTAAACAGTTAAACAAAAGCTAACATTATGCCAAAGCGCTTAGGAAAATTTGAACTTCCAAACCGACTTGTAAAAGTCGAAGAATCCGCCACTGATACGTTTGCTATCTTTCAAGCCGAGCCGTTTGAAAGCGGTTACGGTCACACGATTGGTAACTCGCTTCGTCGCGTATTACTGAGCTCTATTGAAGGTGCATCGATCTCATCGATTAAGATCGAAGGCGTTCAACACGAGTTCCAAAGTATTGATGGTATCGTCGAAGACGTTACTGATATCGTGCTGAATTTGAAAAAGGTTCTCCTTGTTTCGGAGTCTCGCGAGCCCGTCACTTTGCTCATCGATGTGAACAAAGAAGGCGCTGTGACAGCAGCGGACATCCAAGAAGATGCCAACTTCAAGGTCATTAACCCAGATCAAGTCATTTGCACTCTCGATAAGCCTATGCGTTTCCTCGCAGAGCTCGAAGTGAAAGTCGGTCGTGGTTACTGCTCTGGAGAAGATAACAAAAAGGCGGATCAGCCAATCGGTGTCATCGCTATTGATTCTCTCTTCAGCCCTGTTCGTCTCGTGAAATACTCTGTTGAGAATACACGTGTCGGTCAGGACTTGAACTATGACAAGCTCATCCTTGAGATCACTACTGACGGACGTATCACTCCTGACGATGCACTCAAGCAGTGTGCTGCTATCCTCAAGCACCACCTCGACGTATTCGACGAAGTATCTCAAGAAGAGATTGAGTTCGAAAGCGAAAGCAAGGAAATTAGCGAAGAGCAAAATCGCCTTCGTAAGCTCCTTAACATGAGCGTGAACGAAATCGAACTTTCCGTTCGTGCAGCGAATTGCCTCAATAACGCAAACATCACTACTGTGGGCGAATTGGCAATGAAGTCTGAACAGGAAATGCTCAAGTATCGTAACTTTGGTAAAAAGTCGCTTAATGAAATCAAGGACAAGCTCGAGCAACTCGGCCTTTCACTTGGTATGAAAATCGACGAACGCCTCCTTGAAAAGGGGAGCGAACTATAATCCCCGCCTTTACAGGCAAACGAATTTAAGAAAATGCGTCACAGCAAAAGAAGACATAAACTAGGGGTCTCAGGGCCACACCGTTCCGCCATGATGGGCAACCTTGCAGTTGCGATCATCACACACGGTCGTATCGAAACAACACTCGCTAAAGCAAAAGCACTTCGTCCTTTCATCGAGAAGGTGATCACGCTCGCGAAGAAAGCAGAAAAAGCAAATGATGCGGCTCGCAAGCTACACTATCGCCGACTTGCGATTGCTCGCGTCCGCGACAAGCAAGCGGTTGCTAAGCTCTTTGATGAGCGTGCGACAGAGTTTGTGAATCGTGAAGGTGGTTACACACGTATCTACAAAATCGGTCAACGTATTGGCGATGCTGCTGAAATGGCACTTATTGAACTGATCGACGGGAACGACGAAGGTTACAGCAAGCCAAAGAAGAAGGCGGCTAAGAAAGCCGCTAAAAAGGCTGCCAAGAAAGAAGAAGCACCTGTTGAAAAGGCAGACGCTCCTGCTGCTGAAGAAAAAGCTGAAGAAAAAGCTGAAGAAGCTAAAGCAGATGAAAAGGCACCAGCTAAAAAAGCTGCCAAGAAAGCTGCCAAGAAAGCTGCTAAAAAGGCTGCCAAGAAAACTGCTAAGAAAGAAGACGCCGAGTAATCGAAGTCATCGTTTCAAAATTTTCAAAAAGCCCTTCCAGCAATGGACGGGCTTTTTTTGTGTTCATCCAATGGGCAGCGGTGCGGGTTTCACTGCGCCTTGACAGCGTGGGTCACAACGAGCGTATAGCCTCATGTAGTGCTTGAATTTCGACTGTTCTCAAAACAATCTCATTTGATCATCTACCAAGGGCGAAGTGGCATCGATCAACCGACTGTCACGATTTTGGGCGCTGTTGACCCTGCGCGAGACGGTATGCTTCTGTAGGTCGACCGCTGCGGAGAGTTCGAGGGTGATTTGCTTGGAGAGTGTGCCGCTTAGCCATTCTTCATGTGCTGCTTGTGGCAGCATAACTGGCATTCGCTCGTGGATGTCTCTTATGCTGTCGTGGGCGGCTGTCGTGAGCACAACGCAAGTTGCTGGTTCGCCATGTCCGCTTGAGGGCACCCACAGTCCGGCAAAATAAGTCAGTTCGCCATTGCTTGGATAGATGTAGTAGGGCACTTTGCTGATACCGTCCTGATACCATTCGTAGAAACCATTGGCAGGTAGCAGGCAGCGTGTTAATTCCCAGCTATCACGAAAGCGTGGTGTGGTATCGGCGCTTTCTAGGCGGGCATTGATGTGGAAATTCTGCGGTGTTTTGAGTCCCCAGTGCATCATTGTCGCGACCGTCGTGTCTGGGGCGCGGTTTGCGAGCGCCAACACTTCGCGCCCCGGCCCAATATTGTAGTCCGGCTCGTAAGTCAACGGGATCTCTTGAGCAATGGCTTTCGCCAGAGCTCGTTTATTTGAGTGAAGGGTATATCGACCGCACATGAAAATTAATGGCTAATTGCGAATGCTTAATAGTGAAGTGCTTAAGTATCTTAATCGTAATCATACTCTTAATCCTGATCTTTGTATGAGTGGCGAGGTTTAAGATTACGAGTCAGATTAAGAGTCGGGCATCGCTCTAACGCGTGGTCCAGATACGTAGGGACTGGAGAAAAAAGAGCTCGAGTGCTGCTGCTTGATTGAAATTTAATTCGAGAAGCCCAGCGCTCTTTTCAAGGACTTCAACCGCTCGATTTAGGGCGATGCTTGGGAGCTCACCGGGGTTGGCGGCCTCGATGTCACGAGCGTAGGCGACGGTTTCTTTTTCGATTTCACCGAAGAGTTGTTTGCGGAAACCTTTACTCATCCCGGCTTCCATAGCTTTCATTTCGTCTTCGTTGATATGCTCGGGCAAGCTGCCTTTGTGTGCTTTCCATGACTCAGTGGTCATGTTATTCAGAATACTTTGAAAGCGTGCATTGAGCCCGTAGGCACCGAGCATAATGTGGGGTATATTTTGCCGAGTTGGCCCATTGAGCAACATGCCGAGCCATTCACGATAGCCTCGAACCCAATTGGGCCAGTCTTCATGGGCGATGGTTTCAATGCCTGCAGGTATTCGAAAATTGAGGCAACGACTGCGAATGGTGTCGAGTAAATCGTAGGGGCGACTGGTCAGTAAAAAAAGTGTGGTGCCTTCAGGGGGTTCCTCGAGGGTTTTTAAGAAGGCGTTGGCGGATTGGGTGTTCATTCGATCCGCATCAAAGACGATCCCAACTTTGCGCCCTCCTTGATTGGACGACTTCTGCACGTCGATAACGAGACGTCGCATACTATTTTTCGGCCATTCACCACCGATGCGATCTGCTTCTGAACCAATCTTAATGATTCGGGCCTTGCCTGCAGGGCGTAGGACAAAGCAGTCAGGGTGCTCATATGGGTCGCGTGTCGTTTGCAATAGAACACTCGCGATGGCTCGGACGATTTCCTCTAAAAAGGCAGGGCTTTCACCGTGGAGTAGAATGCCATGGCCGAGCCGGTTTTGTGCCAAGGAGCGCTCTAGGACTTCGACCGCACGGCAGTCGCGAAGCGTTTCGGGGAGTGCCTGACGGAGCGTGAATGTGCTGTCTGGTGAGCTTTGCATGGATGATGAGTTAAGATTCAAAACTTTATGGCTTTGGGGCAAGTAGCAAGTCGCCTTCAGGTGAATTCATTACTTCATTGAGCAATAGGTCGGGGTTTCTGTAGGTGCCTTCACTTCATCACCTATGGCTGACAGCGACGTGGCTTTAGAATCGCCCTTGTCTATTGTCGGTTTCTCTGGTTACTTCTGCGTCGTGAGTGCCGATTTGCCAGAGCCGCCCTCAAAAGCGAATTTACCCTTATGGGGCATCGTTTGTTTGTGTTTAATGAGTGCTGCTGGCTTTTATATTTATAAAATTCGCGAGGTCGCGACAGCTGAAGGTGCGATGCGTATATTGGTTGTCGATGTCGACGTGGAAGATGTGCCGGCTGACGTCTTGCCTCATGCTGTTGATCACGCGACCGAGTTTAAGGATTCCTTGAAGCATTTGAAGGATGAAGCTGTTGCACCTGACTACCGTGAGACACCTGCTTCGCTAAAAGTGGTGGATGCCAAAGTGGCACCCGCTCAGAGGGAAACAATTAAAGTAGATGGTATTTTGGTTACCTCGAAAAAGCCGCCTGAGCCTGTGGGCGTTGTTGGAGATACGAATGTTGTGGAGCTATCAGAAGGCGCTTCAGTAGGTATGCGTGTGGATCGAGACTGGGAAGGTGTCGTGCTGGTTCCAGATTCGGTCAAAATGGCGCGAGCTTATTCGACTTCGGTTCGAATGGGACGCATTGAGGCGCACCCGATTGAAGGGGGACGCATTCGTGTATGGTCTCGAATAGAAAATCTCACCGCCCAGCCTATGCAAATCGAGACTGCATGTGAGTTCCGTTTCCTGCATCAACGAGCTACTTTGACCCCCTTCCGTTCACTGTGGATTCCCGCAGGCGGCGCCATCGATGTTGATTATATCTCTCCAACGAATCGTGTGAATGCTTACACGCTAATGGTTAAATAGATTACGCTTAATAAAATAGTTTTGACATGTATCTTAATGTCGTAACTATAGTTTCTAAATGCTCTTATTTATTGGTTTTATCATCATTGTCGGTGTGATTGCTTACATCGGTCACCTGCAAGCAAAGAAGCGCCGTGAGGCATTCGAACGCTTGGCAATGGAGTTGGGCTTTCGGTTTTATCCTCAGAAAGATTACAGCTTCGCGAAGCGCTACGGTTTTCTCGATCACATGGATGATGGGCATAAGCGCTATGCATTTAATCGGCTATCCGGCGAGACTGATGGCCAGCAGGCACATATTTTTGATTACCATTACGAAACCTATTCTCGTGATAGCAAAGGTAACCGCCGAACGCATCATCATTACTTTTCGATTTTCACGCTGAGTTTGCCTGCGGCTTTTGCAGAACTGAATATCGAGCGCGAAGGCTTTTTCTCCAAAATCGGCCAAGCTTTGGGTTTTGATGATATTGATTTTGAGTCACTGGAATTCTCGAAACGCTACAAAGTAAAATCTCGTGATAAGAAATTTGCCTACGATTTTTGTAATGCGCAGATGATCGATTATCTGCTTCAGCAACGAGATTTGATCATCGAAGTGGACGGTAATACACTTGCGCTGACATTTAAAGGAAAGCTATCGATCGAGGCGATTCGCCCGAACTTTGAACGCCTAAAGAAGATTCGATCGCTGATGCCGAATTACCTATTTAATAACTAAGCGTTTCTAATTAACGTCTATTCACGTTCATCCACGGTTCAATAAATCACCTGTAACTCCATAAATATTATGATCCCTACTATTATCGTTCTTGTTGTTCTCCTTGGCTTTCCGCTGATGTATTTGATCATGACTTACAATGGTTTGGTTGCGATTCGGAATCATATCCGGGATGCATGGGCCAATATTGATACGGAACTGAAGCGTCGTTATGACTTAATTCCAAATCTCGTCGAGACCGCGAAAGGTTACGCGAAGCATGAAAGCGAGACTTTGGAAAAAGTGATCGCACTTCGAAACCAATGTAAGGCGAATACTGGCTCACCTGCTGCACAAGCGACTACTGAGAAACTCTTAGTATCGAGCTTGAATGGTCTCTTTGCTTTGGCTGAAAACTATCCCGACCTTAAAGCCAATACGAACTTTCAGCAATTGCAGGAGGAGCTGGTCAATACCGAAGATCGAATCCAGTCCGCGCGACGCTTCTATAACGGTAATGTGCGTGATTATCGGAATAAGACTCAGAGTTTCCCGAGTAATATCGTGGCTGGTATGTTTGGCTTTCCGCCGGAAGCGGAAGAGTTCTTTGAAGTGGATCCAGTCGAACGGGAAGCGGTGCAGGTGAAGTTTTAGGAAACGCTGAAATACTGAAACGCTGAAATACTTAAAATTACGCACGTCGCCTAGGGGACGGATACTTTTAGCTTTTCAGTGTTTCAGTATTTCAGCATTTGTTTAGGCGATGGCAAAATTTACTGTAGGACAACGCTGGATTAGTGAAACCGAGCCGGAGCTTGGGCTCGGTATATTGGAAGAGGTTTCGCGGCATCAAATGCGGCTGGTTTTTCCTGCGTCTAGCGAGGCACGCTTGTATGCGCCTGCGAGTGCGCCTGTGAAGCGTGTCGAGTTTCATGTTGGCGACACCATTCACTCTCAGAAAGGGGAGATGCTCACTGTTGAGGAAATCCGTGAAGACGGAGGTATTATTACTTACATTGGTAATGGTATTGAGGTTGTCGAGATGGACCTGGCCGATACGATCAGTTTCAGTAAGCCAGAGGACCGCCTGATTGGTGGGCAGATCGATCAATCGCATGCGTTTGCTCTACGCTATGAAACGATAGAGCGTCAAAGCCGTGCGCGGAAGTCGGCAGTGGCTGGTTTTGCTGGTGGGCGTATCGATTTGATTCCGCACCAACTCTACATCGCGGCGGAAGTGGCGAACCGCTATATGCCACGTGTGTTACTGGCGGATGAGGTCGGGCTCGGGAAGACAATTGAGGCGTGTTTAATCTTACACCGCTTGCATCTCACTGGGCGGGCTGAACGTATCTTGATCGTGTTGCCTGAGTCGCTGGTGCATCAGTGGTTCATAGAAATGCTGCGGCGTTTTAATCTGTGGTTTACCTTGCTCGATCATGAGCGTTGCGAGTCGATGACACTTGTGGAGCCTGATACCAACCCTTTCATGGAAGAGCAGTTGGTGATCTGTAGTATAAAGACTCTGCTGGAAAGTGAACGTTGGGCGCAGGCGGCGATCGATGCGAAGTGGGATATGTTGGTGGTCGATGAGGCGCACCACTTGGAATGGTCACCTGAGGTGGTGAGTCCCGAGTATCAGCTCGTTGAGTCATTGACGAAGAAAAGTCACGGTTTGCTCTTGCTGACTGCCACCCCAGAGCAGCTTGGAGCCGAAGGTCACTTTGCGCGCTTGCGACTGCTAGATCCAGAGCGTTATCCAGATCTTGAGACATTCAAGGAGGAGCAGAGTGAGTATTCGGAGGTGGCCGCGGTTGCTGATAAGCTGGTGAGTGGCAAGCAGCTCACTGCGGCAGACACGGCTTATTTGCGCGATGTTTTTGAAGAGTTCACCGATGCGGAATTTTCTGAGCATTTAAAGAACAAGCAGTCACTCTTGAACGATTTAGTGGATCGCCATGGCACAGGCCGTGTGATTTTTAGAAATACTCGCGATGCATTGAAGGGTTTTCCTGAGCGTAAGGGCTTGCCGACTCAGCTAATGGCACGTGCTAAGCTCTCAAAAGAGGAGCTCGATGCACGCTTGCTTAAAGAGTTTGATCTAGAGGCGACGACTGAAGGCGAGGGCGAGACTTTTGATTTTCGTAATGGCCCACGAATTAAATGGCTTGCAGAGCTGTTGCAGGAACTCGGTGAGCAGGAGAAAGTGCTCTTGATCTGTCGCACGCGCGATAAGGTGCAGGCGATCTACGATGCTTTACAGGAAGAGTTGAATGTCTCGGCTGCGCTTTTTCACGAGGATTTGACCTTGATGCAGCGTGACCGCAATGCGGCTTGGTTTGCTGAAGCGGATGGTGCGCGTATTTTGCTTTGTTCGGAGATTGGCAGTGAGGGACGTAATTTTCAGTTTGCGCACCATTTAGTTTTGTTTGATTTGCCGCTGAACCCGGAGCTATTGGAGCAGCGCGTCGGGCGCTTAGATCGTATCGGTCAGACGGAAACGATTAAGATTCATCTGCCGTATTTAGAGCATACGTGGACTGAGCTGCTTATGCGCTGGCACCATGAAGGTCTTGATGGAGTGGAGCATTCTTTGAAGGGTGGCTATGCCTATATGGCAGAGTTTGGGGATGCGGTGAAAAAGCTCGGCCCCGTGTATCATGGGGGCGATCCGAAGGTTTTAAAGCAGGCGGAGGTGTTGATTAAGGAAAGCCGTGCCTTTAGAGACAATTTAGAATCTAAACTCGGTCAAGGGCAGGACCGCTTGATCGCGCTTAATTCGTTTCGAGAGGAAGATTCTCGGGAGCTGGTGGAGCAAATCACCCAGCAAGATGCAGATCGCACTTTGGATGCGTTTATGAACCGAATCTTTGATCACTTTGGGGTGACGGTAGAAGATATTGATCAGCGCACGTTCCATCTGTCGCCAGGGCAGTTGTTTACCGATTCATTTCCGGGCCTCCCCGATGAGGGCACGGTCGTGACTTGTGATCGGGCTAGGGCGCTAGGGCGTGAAGATATTGGCTTTTTAACTTGGGATCACCCGATGGTGCGTGGTTCGATTGACCTGATGTTAAGCTCAGAGAAGGGCAACAGTTCAATCGTGGTTTGGAAGAATGCATCGATTGATTCTCCGCCTATATTGATCGAAGCCATTTACGTCTTAGAGAGTGTGGCGCCGTCGCGGTTGCATGTGGATCGCTTCCTTCCGCCGACTCCAGTTCGTGTAGTAGTGGATATGCAAGGGGAAGATAGCTCCGAAGAATTTTCGCATGCCTTGATCAATCAACACTGCGGCGACGAGGAGGCCTTTCGCTTGAAGCAAAACCCAGAACTTTTGAAGGCACTTGTGCCCGAAATGTTGAAGTCCGCTAAGGGTATCGCTCGCGAACAAAAATCAGTCTTATTGCAAAACGCGATGACTGAGGCGCATACGCATCTTGATGGCGAAGCCGAGCGCTTGAGAGAGTTGCGGAAGGTGAACCCGAATGTGCGTGAAGAGGAAATTAAAATCGCTGAAAACGTAATTGCTGATGTCACTCGTCACATCGCGAAGGCGCATCTGCGCTTAGATGCAGTGCGCTTGATTTTACGGGGTCCTGGCGGTTAATTAACCGTCTACCTTACCTTCGGATACCTTATAACTAGACTTAAATTTCAGCGTGCGTGAGTCGGTAGTGATCGCGAGTAGGATGGTCTTATTTTTCAGCGGGAGGACTTCGCAACGAATTGCGTTTGGTGTGGTGCCTTCTTTGTAGCTGATAGCTTTGCCGTGAAGCACACCGCCATTGGCTCCGAGTTCACCGACACTGTTGTCATTGAGTGGGAGCACGATACGACCTTTGTCGTTGCTGGACTTTTTCAATGGCACGACAATCGTGTATTCGCCGACAAGCTTGCCATTTTCTGGCTTTAAGCGAGTGACGAAAAGTTTTACCGATGCGATACCCACGCGGCACTTGGTATCTTCGATATCGAAAACGAGATCGTTCCATTCCACGAGATCCTGGACGTGGTCGATTTCGGTTGCTCGAGCGGCGGGGGTGAAGAGCCCGAGGCAAATCGCTAGCAGTGGGCAAAGCAAAAGTAGAGTGCGCATATGGTGTGACTTGTTTACGCAAAACACCAAATTGTCAAATCTCTTGGAGAAGGGCGTCTGCCGCTAATCGACCAGCAAGGCACTTTTGCATGACTGGTCGTAGCAAATTGTATCAGCCTCTCTGTATCTAATTCTCCGTGCTACGGTCCCGTATCAATGAGATTTCTTTCGGCGATGCTTTATTATTTGAGACACAGCTTTGCGACGCTAGGATCCTCAGAAATCCAAAGGGAAAAGTGGTTTCGCGCTTGAAACCTATCAATCTTGTTATTCCGTCACAGCAGATATAACGTTTATCAAATAACTCAACCTTTCCCCATGTGTTTACTTAAAAGAAGTCCAATAAAACCATTCCTTATCACTCTGCTGCTAAGTGGCCTCGCGGGACTTTCCCACGGTCAGAGCCTGCCATCCGCACCGGGAAAGAGTGTTGATTTCCTCCGTGATCCCGCTTGGGCGGTGGTCACAAATGCGACTCCCGAGTTCGGCTGGTTCTACCCGCAATCGGGAGGAATCCAGCAAGCCTATCAAATACGCGTCGCCTCGCAACTCAATCTCCTTAAAGACGGAGCGGCGGATCAGTGGGATAGTGGGAAGGTTGAGTCGTCCAGTTCGATCAATGTCCCTTACGGTGGTAAGCCCTTGGCCATCAACCAGACATACTTTTGGCAGGTCAGAACATGGTCATCCGATGGTCTTGTTAGCTCGTTCAGTGAACCGCAGCAGTTCAACACAGGGGACTTCGACCGCTCGAAGCTCGAGTATCCTGGCCAGAGCCGGTGGATCGAACTGTCCGAAGATATCTGGGTTGCTGAGGATAAGCAAACCGCTGCCTTCACCTATATGGAGCCAGTCCGCTTCGTCGAGCCAAAGGCGGGCAGCTACTTTGTCGAATATGAGAAGTCCGTGATCGGGATTTTCGAATTCACCGCAACGGCTACGGAGGACGGCACGCAGATAACGCTCTTCCTTGGCGAGCGCAAAGAGGGCGATAACCTCGTAAACAAGAACCCAGGCAGATCAAACATCGGCTTCGAAAAGGTCGAGATGGCTCTAAAGAAAGGCACTCATCACTACATCGTGAAGCTGGGTGAGCGCAAACCCTCACACTATCTGCACAGCCAGGAACTCGCGCCGCACCTTCCTGAAGTGTTGCCGTTCCGTTTTGTCGAAATCAATGGGGAGGCTGGCAGCTACCATATTGCCAACCCTAAACAGGCCGGACTCTTCTACTATTTTGAGGACGAGTCGTCGTCCTTCGAAACCTCGAATGAAACGCTCAAAAAGGTATGGGATCTGTGCAAATACACTCTGAAGGCGACTCCTTTCCTCGGCGTGTATGCGGATGGCAACCGTGAGCGTATGCCATACGAGGCGGATGCCTACATCCAGCAGATGGGGCACTACTCGGTCGATCGTGAGTATGCTATTGGGAAATACACCATCAATTTCCTTCTCAATCACGCATCCTGGCCGACCGAGTGGCAGATGCACACCGTCATGATGGCGTGGCAGGATTATCTCTACACCGGTGATGCCGGCCTGTTGGAGGCGCGCTACGAGGACCTTCGCCGGAAGACCCTGATTGACTTGACCGAGACGAACCATCTCATCAGCACTCGCACGGGACTATTCACTCAGGAGCTTGCGGACAAGCTTTACTATCCAGGGCAGCTTGAGAAGTTCCGCGACATCGTCGACTGGCCGCAGGGCAAGCACTCCGAAGGCGCAGGCAAGTATGCGTTTAACATGGGCGTCCTGCCGACCGGAGAGACCGACGGCTATGTGTTCACGACTTACAATACAGTGGTCAACGCTTTCCACTATCACTCGTTGGAGCTGATGGAGAAGATCGCTGGAGTCCTCGGCAAATCTGATGAAGAGACCTTCTTCAAGAAACGCGCCGCCACACACCTGAAGGCATTCAAAGAAACCTTCTATGTTCCTGAGACCGGACTGTTCCGCGATGGTGACGCCACCGACCACGTCAGCTTACACGCCAACATGTTCCCTCTGGCCTTCGGTATGGTGGAGTCAAAAGACGTTGAAAAAGTTGCTGAATTTATCAAGAGCCGTGGCATGCGCTGCAGTGTCTATGGCGCCCACTACTTACTCGATGCACTCTTCATCGCCGGTGAATCCGACTACGCGCTAGAGCTAATGACCGCCGAAACCAAGCGTAGCTGGATGAACATGCTGAAGGTGGGCTCGACGATGACCACCGAGGCTTGGGACGAGGACTATAAATACAACCTTACCTGGAACCATGCTTGGGGCTCCGCGCCCGCAAACAGTATTGCTCGCCGACTGGTTGGGATCACCCCCATCGAACCTGGGTTCGGGAAATTCCGGATCGCACCTCAGCCCGGATCACTCAAGCATTTCAGTTTAAAGCAGGAATGCATTCGCGGACCGATCGAAGTAGACCTGAAGAATGAGTCTGGGCAGTGGGATCTTAAGGTCGAGATCCCGGGCAATACTATCTCGGAACTCTGGATTCCCAAAGCCAAGGAAGCCGTCTCCGTCAATGGTTCCCCTGCAAAGATTGTGCGAACCGACCGCTTTGCCCAGCAAGATTGGAATGTCATCCTGCTGGAACCCGGCAGCTATTCCGTGCTAGCCAAGTAGATCTGCCACCTCCTGGAGCGTGCCTGGGTTGAACGACCTCGGTGCGTTTCAGAAGGGCCCTGCCTGCCTTTAGTTATGAAGAAATAAAACAGTGAACCGACGTAAATTTATTTTTACAGCGGAAAGGCCAGGAAGCAAAAAAGTTGATGATTGCCGAGAGGACATCAGAGACTCCTGAAACTTACACCTTTAAGATCACTATTCAGAAAGCATAACCATGGTCTCATCTCAGAGCCTACACGCTGTGCGCAGCGGCCAGTATTGGACAAATAAAAAGGACCGTGAAACGGCCCTTTGTTAAATGGATCAAATCCTGGCTTTTAGTCGATTTGATTGAGTAGTTTCAAAATGTTGAGCGAGTGATCGCCGATGCTCTCGATATTGTTGAGGATATCGATGTAGAGCATTTCTGATTTGATGTTGCTAGGATCGCTCATACGGCGAACAGCTTCGCGACGCAACTTCTTGCGTGAGGCATCAATGGTATCCTCAAGCTGCATCGCTACTTCGATGTCAGCATGTGTCACTTTCTTGCCGAGGCATTGGATGTAAAAGCCCATAAACTGATCAACGGGGCCGCTGAAGTTGCGGATCGCTTCTTGTGTTTCGGCGGGGAGCACGCGCTGTTTGCGGTATTTGCGTTCAGCGAGTTTGACGAGGTCGAAGGTGTTGTCACAGATTTCTTCCAACTCGGAAATCACGCGCAACATGACAGTCACTTCGTTTAGGCGCTCGCGGCTGAGCTCTGAAGAGGTGCAGTAAATAAGGTATTGTGTGATGTCGAAAGCGAGCCGGTCACTGCGCTCCTCCATTGCTTTGAGTTCGACGATTCGGGCACCCATGTCCTCATCTGGACGCTCATAGACTTCATTGAAGCCTTTGAACATTTCACGGGTGAGTTCCGCCATGCTACGAATTTCACGCTCCGCTTCGGCGAGATTGATTTCGCCCGTTTGTGGGAGGTTGGGCGCTTGGTATTGGATATGTTCCTGTTCCTTTTCTGTGCTTATTTTTTCACCAACCATCTTGGTAGCAAGATAGGCGAGCTGATTGACGAATGGCACTTGTAGGCAGATGTTTGTCAGATTGAACATCGAGTGGAATAGCGCGAGGTGGTAGAGCGTGTGTGAAGGGTCATTGGCATCGCCTGGTGTGATCCAGTCGATGAGCGCTGCAAATGGGTAGAATAGGAAGATCATCCAGCAAACCCCGACCATATTAAACAGGAAGTGCGCGCGCGCCGCACGCTTGGCTTCGACACCAGCTGTCATTGCGGCAAGGTTTGCGGTAATCGTAGTGCCGACATTTTCGCCTATGACGATGGCGGCGGCGTCTTCGTAGCCAATCCAGCCCTTGGCGGCAAGTGTCAGAGTGATTGCGCCAGCGACTGAGGAGGATTGGACGAGGACGGTTAGCAGAACGCCGAATACAAAGAAAATCGCGACAGAGCCCATTCCGTGGCCTGTCCAATCGGCGAGGAAGGCGAACATATCTGGGTTCGATTTGACGTCGGGCACCGAGCCCTTGAGGAAACTAAGCCCTAAGAATAAGATGCCGAAGCCGATTAGGGCTTGTCCAGTATCACGCACTTTTGGAGTGCGAAAGAAAATCATCGCGACACCGATGCCGACGCACGGTAAGGCGATCGAGGTGAGGCTGAACTTGAAGCCTAGGAAGGCGACGATCCAGAAAGTCGTTGTGGTGCCGAGGTTGGCACCCATGATCATACCGATGGACTCACGTAAGGTGAGTAGCTTTGCATTTACAAAGCTCACGATCATGACCGTCGTGGCGCTTGAAGATTGGACCAGCGTGGTCATCAATGTGCCACTAACAATGCCAGACAGTCGATTACGTGTCATATTACTGACAAGTGCGCGGAGGCCTTCGCCTGATACTTTTTGAAGGCCTTCACTCATGATCTTCATTCCGTATAGGAATAGACCAAGGCTGCCAAAGATAGCGAAAAGTGTAGAAATCATAAGTGGGATCTAAGAGTTAGCTAGATCTCACAGCAAATGTTACATGAGTGTGACGGCAATGATAAAAAGTGCCTAAGCGAGTGGCATATGCCGATAATTAGTGGAGCGAATTCAAGTTAAAATATGCTCTAGTTCTGGTGCTTTAGAATCGAGGACTTTATCGGGGGCTCCGACTAGGGGATAACGATATTCCTCTCCTTGGAAGTTGCGCATCACAATCGCTTCTTTGGTCACTTCTTTGACGTATTCTGGGTTGATCGGTATCTTACCCCCGCCCCCTGGGGCATCGATGACGAACTGTGGGATCGCATAGCCTGTCGTGTGGCCACGCAGCGCTTGCATAATTTCGATGCCTTTGCGGGGATCTGCGCGAAGGTGCGCACTGCCTGTAATGAGGTCGCACTGATACAGGTAGTAGGGGCGCACACGCATCATTAAGAGCCTGTGAATCAGCGACTTCATGACTTCAGCGTCGTCGTTGACGTCTTTCAGTAGCACGGACTGGTTGCCAATCGGGACACCAGCGAAAGACAGGCGCTCGCAAGCCTCGCGGAGTTCGATAGAACACTCGTTCGGGGTGTTTACATGGATGCTAAGCCAGATCGGGCCGTGTTTTTTGAAGATTTCGCACAGTTCAGGTGTGATGCGCTGCGGTAGGAAGACGGGAATGCGCGAGCCAATGCGAATGAATTCGATGTGTGGGATTTTGCGCAGTTCGCCCAGTAAATAGTCTAGTTTTTTATCGGAGAGTAGCAGCGGATCGCCACCACTGAGGAGCACATCACGTATCTCTGGGTGATTACGGATATACTCGAGCCCGCTTTCAAATTCGGGATGAAAATTGTAGTCTTGAGCGTTGGAAACCAAGCGACTGCGTGTGCAGTAGCGGCAATAGGCGGCACAGCGGTCCGTGACGAGAAATAGCACGCGGTCGGGGTAGCGGTGCACGATGCCGTCCACTGGTTTGGTGTTTTCTTCACCTACCGGATCGAGCATCTCCTCGAGGGCAACTGTCATTTCCCCTGCACGCGGCACGACTTGTCTGCGGATTGGGTCGTTGGGGTCGTTTGGATCGATCAGATTGAAAAAGTAGGGTGTGATCGCAAGAGCCAGTTTGTCTTTTGCGAATAGGCAGCCAGCGCGTTCATCGGCGCTGAGCTTTAGATGTTCTTCTAGCTGCTCAAGCTTGGTGATGCGATTTTTGAGCTGCCACTTCCAGTTATTCCAATCTGCTGCGGGCACGTCGGCCCAAAGGCCTTGGCCGCGCTGCCAGTTGTCGAGTGAGTCGTTTGGATACATTTTGAGAGGCCTTGAAAAGCGTATAGTCGATGAAAAGAGAAGTGATCAGCATTCGGTGCTTGAATCAAATGTGTATACACGTATTTATATACTTAAATATGTCAATGCAACAAGAGGCAATCGATTTAGACAGTCTGGCTAAACAGCTATGGGCGATCGGCGATCCCGTGCGCTTGCAAATTTTGCGAATGTTGCCTACAGAGCCAAGTTGTGAGAATGCCTGTAATGTCTCGACGATTGCGGAGCGAATCGGGCTCTCACAGCCAGCGGCTTCGCATCATTTACGGATTCTTCGACAAGCGGGCGTCATCACGAATGAGAAGAAATGTCGTGATATGATTTATTGGGTGCAAGTCGATGAAGCGAGTGCTGTGACTGAGGCGCTCAAGGCGCTTTTGCACGGTTCTGAGTGAGTCAGTCAATCGGTCGATTTGTGCGGATCAGGGAGTGTGAAATAATCTGAAAGCACTCCGATGTTGATCGCACCCGATTCAATCGTAGTTGTTAGATCATAAACCCCATCTATGTAGCGCTCGATACGGAAAGGGATCGGCATTCCATCGATGGATTGAAAGTCGCTAAATAAGACCCTCTCGGTCTGGTCTTCGGTTCGGTGTATTTCTGCAAAAGGATGCATTGTCGAGGGGTCGACTAGGATTTCGATTTCTTTTTTTTCGGCGTTTAGCATGAAGACTTGGAGATAGGTCTTGGAGTCATACTCGGTGGTTTCGATTGAATCGATATGACCATAACCTTGATGCGCGCTGATGATGGAGTCATAGAAGCGGCTTTGTTGTAACCATGGTTTAGCCTCTTTGCCTGTGAGAATCGTGATTTGATCCTCTTGGTTTACCGATCGAATGCGTTGCCAAACCTGCTCGCCGTTGACGCTGGTTGTGATCTCGATCGGGCCCTGATCCATTTTTAGACGCATGAGGTTTGGTCGCTTTTTTGTTAAAGTGAAATTGCGCGTATGTTCACCATCGGTTATTATGCCAGAAAGCCGAATCGATTGCGTGTGGTTAAAGATCGTTTCGTTGCAATTGACATGCAGGTATTGCTTCATGAAGTGAGCTGGGTCGCGCAATTCATTAATGGCTACATAAGGCGCTAATGTGCTGCCTACGGAGTGTTTCGATTCGGTAAAATAGAAAAATGTTGCACGCGTGGCTGATACCAGAATACCAACTGCCAAGATGCCCAAAATAACCAAGATGACTTTTTGCCCTTTCGTGGAGCCAAAAGGCGTCGATTTGTATTTTTTGGTCTTTGTATAGCGTGTTGCCATGAGAGCGGTAATGATTGTGTAAATGCATCGCTGTGGGCAATCGTAATTTTTGTATAAAAGAGAGTGATTCATCTACATCCTAGTAAATGTCCCATGCTTTTGATTTGCATGGCGCGTGGTTCTTGCTTTGCTCCTCGGCTAACATGGCTAAAACGACTCGAACTGGACTTATTGCATTTGAAGACGGAACTGTTTTCCGTGGCCGCGCTTTTGGCGCTGTAGCGACTAATGTGGGAGAAGCATGCTTCAATACCAGCATGACTGGATATCAGGAGATTCTGACGGATCCCTCCTATTTTTCGCAGATTGTTACCATGACTGCGGTGCAGATCGGTAACTATGGTATTTGCCCAGAAGACGTCGAATCTGATGGTCCAAAGGTAAAAGGCTTTATTGTCCGTGAAATGAGTCCAGTAGCTAGCAACTGGCGCAGTAATAAATCGATTCAAGACTATCTAGCAGAGGCTGGGATTCCTGGAATTGATGGTGTTGATACGCGAGCAATCACCAAGAAGTTACGAGTTTCAGGCGCGTTGAAAGCCTGCATCAGCACCGAGGACATTACTGAGGAAGAAGCAGTGAAACGTGCTCAAGAGTTTGGTGGCTTGGTTGGTGTTGATTTTGTGAAGGAAGTCACAGCTAAGGAAGCCTATCAGTGGGATCCTGAAATGAAGGAGTCGACTCCGTTTACTGTTGTCGGAACTGATTTAAATATCAATGCAAGCAAAGACCAGAAGCCTCGGTTTAAAGTCGCTGCGATGGATTTTGGCGGCAAATTCTCTATATATCGCAAGCTGCAGCACCATGGCTTTGACGTGCATGTGTTTCCAGCAACAGCGAGTGTCGATGATATCAAGGCAAGCAATCCGGACGCGGTTTTCCTCTCCAATGGGCCAGGCGATCCAGGTGCGGTCGATTATGCGCACAAGACCGTGAAATCGCTCATCGAAGATTATCCAACTTTTGGTATTTGTCTAGGTCATCAGATTATCACACATGCTTTAGGGGCAAAAACGTTCAAACTAAAGTTCGGCCACCGAGGTGGCAATCAGCCAGTTAAGAACTTAGAAACAGGCAAGGTCTCGATCACTGCGCAGAACCATGGTTTCGCTTCCACTCGTGAAGAGCTGGAAAAAGCGGGCGCGGTTGTGACTGAGGTCAATTTGAATGACGACACGGTTGAAGGGCTTCGCTTGAAGGACAAGCCTGTCTTCTCCGTGCAATACCACCCAGAGGCAGCTCCGGGTCCGAATGATGCCGATGCCCTGTTTGTGGATTTCTACAACATGGTCGCAGAGCACGCGGGCAAGTAAGTAAATTTGCTGATGGTCGATTTCTCCCAGCTGTTACTAGACAGTCTGAGGGGTGCGTCATTGTTGGTCGGTGAAATTGCAGGGGCGAATGCGTTCGATCGTCAGCTGTTGGCTGATATCAATCCCGAGGCGTTGCTCAACTTTGATCAGAAGCTGGGCCACTTATATGAGGATGCCTTGACGGTCTTGCTTGATGCGTCTGAGTTGGTTGAATTATTGGCAAGCAACTTGCAGATCATAAACGGGCAGAAGCAAACTCTTGGCGAATTGGACTATGTGTTGGTCGACAAGCGCTCTGGGCAATCGATACATCTCGAACTCGCGGTTAAGTTCTATTTGGCAGTTGAAGTGGAAGGGAAGTGGCAATTCCCGGGGCCGGACCCTCGGGATAACTGGCAGCGAAAGTTGGATCGTATGTGCTCGCATCAATTGCGGTTGAGTCAAACTCCTGAGGCGCGTGCAGTGCTGAAGGAGCGCTTTGGTATCGATTCGATTGAGGTGAGGCAATTAGTGTATGGCTGTTTGTTTTATCCTATGTCAGCTGAGGAGTGTCCGCAACCTGCGGGAGTTGCAGTGGATTGCAGTAAGGGTCGTTGGCTCTATGTGAGTGAATGGGATAGGGCTTTTCCGGAAGTCGAAACGGTGCAGTTCATTTCCAAGCCGCTTTGGTCCGTCGAGATTATTGATGA
>Ga0209653_1000023_pt1 | contig 129342 bp, 125 predicted proteins | sample SaaInl6LU_22_DNA_FD_184644 | JGI IMG/M metagenome (GOLD analysis project Ga0209653, IMG submission 184644) | Marine microbial communities from expanding oxygen minimum zones in the Saanich Inlet - ESP_116LU_22_DNA (SPAdes) (version 2) | ecosystem: Environmental > Aquatic > Marine > Intertidal... | reverse complement strand
AGTAAATCTGTTAAATTTGAATTATCATATGTTTGTGTACTATCCTTATTATTTGTTCGATTTATTATATCATTTACTATTGATATTTTATGAGACATAGAAACACTTGTATTTGTTATTAAGCTCAGTATATTATTTTTGTAATTTTGTGTTATTAATTGTACACCATTGTTTTCAAAAGATTGTATTTTTTCTCTTCCTTCATTTATATTATTTAGTATAATTTTTTCAATATCCAATATCTTTAATACCAAATCTTCGGCAAAGTTTAGTGCTTCTGCAATGACTTGTTTTTTTTCTTCCTTTTGCTCTTCTGTCGCACCTACATTACTTGCTGTTTCAATTTTTGTTTTGATTAAATCGAGTAAATTTGTTAAATTTGAATTATCATATGTTTGTGTACTATCCTTATTATTTGTTCGATTTATTATATCATTTACTATTGATATTTTATGAGACATAGAAACACTTGTATGTGGACTTATTATTAACCCCCATATTTCATATTTGTCTGATTGATTTAATATTTTCCCACTTAATTTATCGATGTTTTGATTGAGTTGATATACAATAGAATCGTTCAATTTTGAACAATTTAAAGGATCATATAAAATATGTTGTTCCTTTCCTTTTTGTTTGATATAATACATAATATCATATATTTTGTCATTTTGGAAATCATATGATATCTTTTCGCAAAATTGAGTATATTTGAATTCAGGAGTAACATCTATTTCAGAACCACTGATATTATGAAATAAATGACTATACAATACACATAATATAGCATTGCCAACATTTCTACATATGTTTACAGAATTGTCACTATCCACAAATTTTTCATTTTCGTAATCGATTATTTTGTTAAACTCTTTATTTATACTAAAAAAATGTTGTTTGTAAATTTTAATAGGTTCCGAAACAATATTGTGGAGAACAAATTGATTATATGTATTACCAGACATTTGGATAACAATGAATACTATTAAAACAAGAAAAGACGCCATTATATAAAACAAAATAGCATTGGATTCTCTTTGATTATATTCAATATCTTTAATAACAAACATCCAAACTATTTGAATAAAGATTGTGAAACCTATCCCGCTCAAAATAAATGAAGAAATTTTGGATGATGTGTTGATTCCCCATACAGTTTTTATATAATCAAAAAAAGACGATTTCTTAACTCCGTCTTTTTGAATATCATCATGATTATCTTTTGTAAGATATTTCAAGAAATCAAAAATCATAATATATGCGAATATGGCGATTGAATAAACAATAAACCCAAATATGTCATCACTTAGATATAATTTTATATCTTTTAGATAATTTGTAACAGAACCATCTTCATTTTTATCAATAAAGAAGTAAATAAGTCTCATCATTATAAGAAAAATACCAATAGTAAATATTGGAGTATTATCGGGAAATTTCTTAAAATAATTAATATTAATATTGAAAACATCACTTAATACTTCTGTGTAAATTTTATAAGGATATAAGAAAATTATATAAATGATCAGAAATAATGCACTCATAATGAATATTGCAAGAAGAAATTTATCTGAGAATAAAAGTTGAAATGTTACAATAACTATTTGCAAAAGATTATGAGGTAAAATAAATTGAAAAAATGTTGCAAATATATTGTTATCGTCGGGAAAACTATTACCTAATATTTCATTTATATATTTTAAGTTTATGAACAAATTTATACTCAATGATGCTAATATTAAAATGAAAAACAATGATATCAAAATCATAATAAATACAATAAATTTTGGTACATCAGATATTTTTAGAAGTTTGTCGAATTTTTCTTGATTTTTTGCAATTTCAAAACGATGACTTTCAGATTCAAAGTATTCATCGTGACAAACATTTTTCAACATTTTTCCGAAATCAAAAGATGTTTTATAATGTTTGACAAATATTGAGAGTTCATATACATATTTTGTTATCAGAAGTGATATTATTAACAATATTGTATATTTTAAAATATATGATTTATCTGTAACAATACTTCCTTTCAACATATATTGTATTTAATCTTTACAAATAAAATATTTATGACCTTAATGTATTTAATATGTAAATAATAACAATATAAATAATAATCAAAATATATACAGATTGAGATGTCTGAATGGCGTTATTAAGAATTTTATTTGAATCAAGTTCCTCCATATTAGAACCATTTGATTCAATTTTTACAAATTCGTTTCCATAAAATTTATCATATTTGTCATAAAACGAATTGAAGTTATTTACAACATATTTTGATAGTTTTTGATCTACTTCTATAGTTGTTATTTGATTTGATAGAATATTATTGATGTTTGTAAACAATTCTTCAATAAGTTTTTGAGATCTTTTGATATAAGATTTTTTAATATTGTTTGATAAAACATCGTCATAGTATTCAAGTATGTTTTGAATTTTGTCGATATTAAAATTATCATCAGTGTGTTCTTTACAACTTCTTAATCTTTTCACCATCAGTATAGTCAAATCTTTAAATTTATTTTGGAAAGATGCAACATTTTGTACAATATTGTTGATAACATCTTCAGGAACAATATCTTGATATTTGTCTTCAGATGATGTTATTGAATTTATATTATTATTGTGCTCATATTCATCTGAATATTTGAGGTTTGTCAGACCATTATAAGTTTTTCCTTCAATACAAACATTATAAATACTTGAATTAAAATTCTTATGTGACACATTTGTATTATAAACTTTTGTTATGAAAACTCCCATATCAACATTTTTGAATTTGGTACATTTTGATTTATTTGATTTATAATGATCAACAAAGAGTTCTTTAAAATATGATTTTGGATTATATTCTTCTTTATCGTTGTAAATTATCTTACTTTTATTTTCACATGTTGTTTCATAATTCAATCTTGGCAAAATGTCAACATTTGCAAATATATAATTATATAATACTAAATGTATTGCATTGGCAGCATTCATACATACAGAACCTTGTGAAGCATTTGTCATATTGTTTTCAATCATTTGATCAAAAATATTTGAAATATTTTTTAAATTATATCGATATACATCATTTGGTTTTTTTAAAATGTTCTCATTTACATAATAGTTAAAATTTTTGGAAGAATGAATTGTTAAAGAGCTTGTAAATAACAGTAATAATGGTATAAGTAAATTTATCATATGTTTCATATCAGATGTATCTTTCGAAAAAATCAAATATGTCTCATCTTTGTCAATAATGTTTAGATTTTTAAGAAATTGTAATAAACTAATAATTAAAATACTTATGACAATAACAATGATTAATATTATCATATTGCTAATGTTTTTATTGTAATAAAAAATATCTATTATCAAATTAAGAAATATATTTGAAAATTTTGATCTGTCTTGTTGAATAACATCCGATTTAAAAGAAGATATCATTTGTAAAATGACAAACATGAAGATTATAAATGCGAAATATGAAAAATCAATTTTTTTTAGGAATATCATCATGATACCAAGTACAAATGTCATAATTAACATTGGAAAAATCATTTTATTTTCTAATTTTGAAATGTTGTATTTATCCATAATAAGTAAAGGAATCAAAGCAATAAGAAAACAACAAGATATGAAATAAAATATATACAAAATCATATATAATATATCTATTGAGGTTGATTTTATCAAAGTATTTTCAAGATCAATAAACCCTGCAATATATTCTTTTCCGAAAATAGAAAAGAATATAAATAATATATAAATTAAAGTTAAAATTCTCACAATTTGTTCAATATAATTTGAATAATGATTGTATTCGGTATCATTTGTAATTCGTAAATTATTTTCATCTTTTGCAATTTGAAATCGATCTGTTTCGAATTCAACATAAGCATTATTACATATTTTCTTCAAAATAGAACCCAAATTAAATTTATAGTTGTATTTATATGTAAAAATAGAAAGAGTAATGATTTGTTCTAATATTAAAAAAATACAAATGACAAATAATAAAAATATATAAATTTTTCTATAAGAATTGATATCTCGTACATTCATAACAAAAAGATTATTTTCCTTATAAATCAAAAATATTTTTTTGTTATGTAAAAACTTGAAAAGGTAAAAAATGATAATATAATAATAAAATACAAACGAATGGATAAATTACCAAATGATGTCGTGTATAATATGTTACTGTATTTACCATTTAGATCAGGTTGTAATGTCAATAAAGTTATGAAATTAAATTTAAAAGAAAAAGATATATTTCATATATGTCATAAAAATAACAAAATATTTCAGGAAACCATATCATATTATGATATGTCGCATGTTATATTCGATGATATAAAAAAATCTATATTTCAAATTGATCAAATATCAAATATTATTCATGATATTGGATTTAACAAAATAAATAGATCATATAAGAACCTTATATTTGAAACAAAAAATATCAAAACAGATATTGAACATACACTCAAAATCTATAAGGTATTATTGAAGATGATTGAAAAATATGTTATAGGAGAATTTATCATAAATAATCCATATATAACATTTTTCACAAATGTATCAGCAAATATGATAAACTATTTTATAAATATAATCATTAGCAATAACGAATTATCAATATCATATAATGAAATTAATAGAAAAATAATAAAATTTAGATTAATGATATATCAATCTCCATGGTATAATACAAATATAAATGTATTTAATTTATTCATTTTGTATATCAATCGATTGAAAATATTAACTCAAGATACAAATCAAATAAAAATATTAAATTCGACAGAAATCACAGATAATACATTAAAATGTTTATTTGAATTCAATAAATTATTGAAATCGAAAAAAATAAATGAACTTATGAATACATAGATAATAAAGTCATGTTCGGAGATTTATCGACCTTATTGCAATATTTCATAAAGAATTCTTGAGAAACATAATAAGGGAATTTAATCTCAATATTATCAGTTGGGAGATATTTCATCATATTTACCCATGAAATAATATTATTAATTGTACTTTTAATATTTCTTACACCATCGTCGTTATTATTTTCTATGATAGTTTTTAGAAGCTTATCTTCGAAAATAATATCACCGGACTTAAGATTATATCTTGGTAATAGCTCCGGTATAATATAATCTTTGCAAATACTCATTTTTTCATTAGAACTGTAACCAGGAACCTTTATAGTTATCATTCTGTCCTTTAAAACAGGATTAATAAGATTTTCATCATTGTATGTAAAAATTATGAGTGATTTTGATAAATCGAGATCTATTTCTTCGAAATATTTATCTGTATATTTATCGTTTTGTACAGGATCGGTAATATGAATAAGTGTGTTTATAATTTCTTCACCTCGACTTGTATTTGAAACTTTGTCTAATTCGTCAAACAAAAATACAGGATTCATAACACCTGATTTTATCAAACTTTCAGTTATCTTACCATAAGTTGCTCCCTCGTATGTATAATTATGACCATTAAGATAAGAAGCATCACTTATACCACCTAATGAAATAAATGATAATGGAATATTCATTGCTTTGCTTATACAGGTTTTAATCAATTTAGTTTTGCCAACACCTGGACTTCCGTGAATACCAATGACATATCCGCAACTTTTTGGATTACTTATCCATTGAGCTAAGATTCTAATTATTTGTTCCTTTGTATCATTATGGCCAAAAATCGATTTGTCAAATAATTCTTTGACAGTTTGGAGATAATTTCTTATATCAGATTCACCATTTGTTACAGGTAGATTATGATATTTATTTATTGGAATTTTTGAAAAGAAATTCAACCAGTTACCTAACTTACAATATTCTCCAGAACCAGGTATCATTCTATTATATTGTTCAAGTTTTGCTAGAAGAATATTCTTAGTATTGTTTGGAATATCCATCTTGAGTATTTTAAATCGCAATGGTTGATTTGGTTCATCAAACTTACATATTTCTAAATCCTTTTCAATCTTATATATTGTATCTTTTTCACTTTCTTCAATTCCTTTGAAATGATTTTTTTCAGTATTATTATATTTTTTTAATATATCATTATATTTGTTTTTTTTATTTGATTCAGTATCTGAATCGTCTTTTTTTCTTTTACCAGCTATCTGAGATATAATTGTTTTTCTCAATTTTGACGCATCTATAATACACATTATTTCATCTTCTTCATCTTCTTCATCTTCTATTTCTTCACTTGAATCACAAGTAGATGGTTGATAGCTACTTGTTTTATTTTCATCACTTATTGCTTCTGATATAGATTCTTTTTTTTCTGATTCATCATCATTATCTTCAGACATTTATTAGATATAAAATCATAATATGTTTTATATACTTTTGAGATATTTTTATAATTTTTCCATTGTTTCTTCGCTTATATTTCCCCAATATTTATTACTGGTTTTAGTATTGACTATTTGTATAACTTTATAATAATAAACTATAAGAATATATAGGATAATTAATGCGGCGATACCTATATATATATTTATGTATTCTGGTGCCAATAAATAAAATAAAAATACAATGGTAACAATTAATGTACAAGATGAAATTAAGTACATATATGCTATACGTTCTACAATGTCTTGTTTTATGATATCAATTCCTTGTTTTCCCATTTTGACCTTATATTTATAATTTTTCTCATGTTCTTTAAAAGCTTTCTTTTCGTTCTCTAAAGAACCATATACTTGTTGGAAAACATTTGTTACATCATCGTGATTAAGTTCTTGTTGGACATTATCAAGGTATATATCAAAATAATCCATATAAACTTCAATTTTTTGTTTAATAAAATCTAATTTTTTTCTTACAGTATCAACATCTTCACACTGAATTTCAGTTGTAAATTTCTCAATTATTGCTCCACGAGATAAAAAGTTATTTGAAATGTTCATAGCAAATGCTATTATAAATGCACCAATAGTACCATATTGTTGAATGTCTTTTTTAGTAATAAAAACAAGTGCTATGTATATTGCAGTAATAACTGCTATACAAACATAGTAAATTATGAGATATGTATCTAAAGAATTTAAAATTTCTTTTTGACCATTTGATTTTTCATATAAAGAATTTATCTTATTTCTTGAATCCAATATATTACTATTCATTGATCTTAATTCTTTTCCAGTATCAAGAAATCTCTTCTTAAAATTATTTTGATTATTTGATTTCATTAAAGAAATATAAATTGGCGAATTGGTTACATCGGAGTTGTTTAAAGGATTTTTTAATTTATCATACAATGTAATTGTATATACATTATCTACTTGCCCACTTTCATCATTTTGAAAATCTTTAATTTCGTATTGCTTATTTTCGTATTCCACTAGGTATGATGTATCGACCTTTTGAAGATAATCTATATCTGATGCATCTGAAGATCGATTCTTTGTAATTGTGATTTGTTTATCCTCATGGTCATATCCTACATTATTATAATTTCGAGAATCTACACTACCTGTAATATCAATAATTAAAGAATCATCAAATTCCTCACGAATATTGTTAAAATATGTACATAGTGTACCATCATCTTGACCGTATTCTTTTAAACATTTTGAAAAAACATATAATTTAATGAATTTTTCTATCATTTCAAATAGTTTTTCTAATGCTTTCAATTGTGATAGTTCATTTGGTGAGCGAAACAATAACATCATATATATGTGATTTTTCAGATTAGAACTAGTTGTAGAACCTATTACATAATCTTTTATACTTATTTGTGAAAAATCTATTTTCAACTTTTCATTTGAATCTTCACCAGTAATGGTTGAAACCTCACTAAAAACTCCAACATCAATATATTTGGATAAATGAGTGATATTATTTTTCAAAATTTTGAATTCGTCGTTATTGTTGTTATCAGTCGATACAGTAGTAATTGGTGCCATATTTGTTGGTTTAGTTATGTTTAAAAATAATTCATTTTTTTTCCCTTTATAATTTTCGATACCATCTGTTGCAGTTTCTATACTAGTTATTATTTCATTATTTGCTTGTTTTATAATATTGAATTCATATATAAATTTTTTAAGCATTGCTTTATCGTCATCAAAAAAATCAAGATCAAGTGACAACATTGCATTCAAACTATTACCAAAATCATCATAATTTCTATCATTTTTGATATAATTAATAACATCGGTATTATCAAATAAATTATTATCACAAAATCTTCTTAATTTTGTCTTTAATGACATAAAACGTTGATTCAAGGCAGTCATTAGATTTATTTTCCTTTAATAAAATCATACAAAAAAAATACAAATTATTTTTTCTTAAACGCATACTCTATAATAATAAGATATACCACTATTTTCATTATATCTATCAATTTTAACGATATCACCCTGCTTTAATCCCATCCATTTTGCAATAACATCGTTTTGTAAAATGAACGGCATTTGAACCTTTCCTTTAATCAAATATTTTTCCATCAACTCTGTTACTTCATTTGAGTTAAGTTTTTGATGTTTCGGAACTAAATGATGTTTTGAAGGATTATAAAGAAGATTTTTTACATGAAAGAATTGCAAATGACCACCATTTTTTTGCAAGGTTTTATCATAATAGGCCAATTGTTGTAGGATAGGTGCAGATACAGTATCATTATTGAATATAAGAATTATGTTTTTTTTATTATTATATTTCTCAGTATACTTCATTAAATCTGTTTTCGCAAATTCTTTTAATTCATCTAATACACTTCTCCTTAATTTCTTTGTCAATGCGAAAATAATAGTATGATGTGATGTATGAAATTCAATAATGTTTCTATCATTATAAAATTCATCCCTTGAAATATCAACCTCATGTTCATTAAACTCATCAATATTATCACCACGGTCAATTAACATTTCTTTAACATTATTAACAATAATATCAACCTCCATTATTATAATAATAGAATATTATATAATATCATTTTTTACATTATCTCCAAATATTTCCACAATGATCACATACATATAGATATTTCATATTCAATGGATCATATTTAATATAAAGAACTTGTTGATCTTTATTTGCTGTATTAGAAATACAATCAGTGTTATTACATTTTGTTTGTTCATCATTAATTCTTCTCAAAGTAGGATCATATCTTAAATATTGATTAATATTTTGGTTATAAAGCAAATCATCATCGGAATACATTGTTTCCGATATTTTGATAGCACCAATTTGTTTGTTTTCAACGGTAAATGGACAATGTTTACAATATTTAACCATTTTTTTGTTTTCATTGGATTTGATGTATAACATATTATCACATATATCACAGAACTCCATTATATGATGATATATCTTTATTATTTATTCATTTTTTATTTTAATTCATATAAACAATTAATAAATATCAATAGATAAATGAAATGCATCAATATATATACTATTATTTCACCTCATCTTGATAATAGGACCAGATATATCAATTCAACCTTAAGTAAATTGAAAGAAATAGGTGATGAGTTAGAAATTAAAATAGAGTTATATTCAGTGACACAACCTTCACCCGAATATATTCAAGAAAATGTTGAAGAATATAATAAAAGAGTTGATTATACACAAGATGACGAATTTAAAACAACACCTTTAAATGTTCAAAACATTTCTAATATCGAAAAACATCGTCAACTTTTGAAAAACATTTCACAAAAATCTGAAAATGATTTTCATCTTGTTCTTGAAGATGATGTTTTGATAAACAAGGATTATATAAAAAATATAAGAGACTTTTTCATCAAAATATCTGAAAATTCTTTCCAAGAATGGGACATGATATTGACTTGTATGTCATTCAATGAAAATACAGATGATTTATATATAGATAATGTTTCAAAACATACGAAACTTCTTTTGAATAAAAGTTCTTATATGATCAAACCACAAACAGCTTTGAAATTATATGATTTTTTTGAAAAATTTAAATATAATTTCAAAACTGGATTATCAAAATTTATTTCTTTGAATAAATGCAATGCTTTCTTTTTAAATAAAAATACATTTTTGGAAGGATCTAAAATGGGTATATTTCCGTCATCTATCAATACGGATAATGTATTATATCAAAGTAAAGAATATATGGAAATTCATAATATTATACGAAATATATCAGAATCTAATAATAAAGAAAATGATGTTATTAAAGCAGAAACTATATATAATAAAGTTAAGGAATTACCAGGACCAGACATAACATATTCAATGGGTCTTTTATATTATAAGGTTCAAGATTATGATAATGCGAAGAAATATATGACCGAAGCTTGTTTTAAATTAAAAAACGAAAAGGGACTTTTGTCTAAATCTTCTACGATATTGAACAATGCAATAAATATTTGTCAATATGACCAATATAAGTTGGAAAAATACAAAAAAAAACAATCTAAATATTATTAATTGCTATCATCTTTTTTTTGTAATGCATTTATTTTGTTTTGCATTTGTTTTATTGTTTCACCATGAGATACTTTGTTTTTTTCAAAAGTTTTTTCAAGTGCTTCAATTTTGCTAGCAAGAACATTCATTACTTCATTTACTTTTTTTAAAACAGATGAATTATCTGACTCTAATTTTGAAAATTTACTATCAACTAATTCTGTAACTTTTTGAACTTTATCATCATTTTGTTTTGATAAATCAAGAAGTTTCATTTCAACTTCATTATTATCATTTGGTGTTAGAGCATTGAATTGGTTTTCAAGTCTGGTAATTCGTACAGTTAAATTATGTATTGACATTCTTTCCTATACAAATAATATACAAAAAAAAATAGGATAAAAACGAAAAAATGATTATTTTTTCTATATAGTAATATAAAGATTATAAATGATTATTCCAATAAGATGTTTTACTTGTGGAAAAGTTATAGCAGATAAGGTAGATTATTATAATAAAGAGGTTGAAAAAATGAAACTAGAAGGAAAAGAAAACAATGATAAAATGTTTAAACATTTTGATGATATTCATACAAAAGATATTTTAGATAAACTTGGATTGACAAGATATTGTTGTAGAAGAAATCTGATTTCAAATATTGATTTAATGGAAATAATTTAATGTGTATCGAGTTTATTTAAAATAATGTTTGATTCGAGTAAGAATGGAAGACAAAACATCAGAAGATGAAGTTCCGGTAAATTGGGAAAAAATAATAGAAACTAAAATTGAAAATAAATTTAATCAGGTAATGGATATTTTACCAAAAGCCGATAATATAACAATAAAAAAACAAATAAAAGAATATACATTATCAGATATCTATAATGGTACATTACAGACCATAATAGATATAATAAATGAGGTAACCCACTTGCTGACTGAAAGAAAATATTTATCGAATAAGACATATATGACACGACTTTTTCAAATTTTTCTACAAGAAGATAGAAAATATTTCTTAGGAATTATTTTGATATTTTTGTCAATGATTTTATATTTCATAGATGGTTCGAGTATTTAATTTTTTTTATCAACTCATTTTAAAGATGAAATTTATAATCGAAAATATTCAAACAGAAATATATATAATATTATTGTTTATTGCTATTTTATTTTTTGTTTCAGCGAATATTGGATTAAAAAATCAATTGGCATTTTTGATTTCAATAATATTTTCAATTATAGCATTTATATATTTACAACAACTTTCAAATACAAGGGAAACTAGTGAGAACAATGTTGTGAAAAAATTTAACGATGATATTATTGAAAGAAATGAAACAAACGAACCCTTCTTTATGACACAAAAATTTCCGAAAAAAATGAAATATTTGAAGGAAAATACAGAATTTATTAATCTTATTGAAAATTTACGGTTTGTAAAAAAATTTGAAAAATCACGCTATAGTGATATTCTTTTTAATTTGAATCTTTTGATGAAAGTTTATATATATATATTATCAGAACGATATGATCCTGTAGAATTCTTACCACAATTTATAGACATAAGAGATAACATAATAGACATGATGTATTCGCTTATTATTGTGGTTCCAGGAACTTTCAAACATACATATGGATTAAGACCACATGATGAAATTCATAAATCAATCGATAAGTTTTTAATAAAATCAAGGGAAATGATAAATGTAATTGAAAATTTTTCAAAAGTTCACAAAAAAAAGTTATACATACCAGATACAAAGTACAAACCTTATAATCAGTTGAAAAAACTTTATTTTTATTGATTTATATAGCCATATTTGATAATGGAACAAATGCAGCATATTTGTTATCATATTCATATGAAGCATCGTGATTAAGATATGATACATCGTTCATATGTGATCTATCGACAATGAAATCTTCACCACCAATCATGATTTTTTGTTTTTGACAATATTGTTTATATAATTTATCAATATTATTTAAAAGATCTTTTTTGGGATATTTTTTCATCTACTTTATTATTATATAAAAATAAATTATTTAATATATAAAAGATGGAAAATTCAATAGACTATAATCTGAATTTTATTGAGAATATTTATATCAATTCTGAAGGTTATGAATTTGAAAGAAATAAAATAATGAATAAAATTGATAAGTATTTTACAAAAAATAGTAAAGAATATGATTATTTATTCAATACAGTACCGATAATATATTCATCTGTTTTGATTTTTGGAATTACGAGTTTTATATGTAATTTATTTAGTCTTATATAAAAAGTAAGGCATGTCATCAAGAGTAAATGCAACTATTGGTGCAGATGGTACAGCAATTAATGGAGTACCAAGTGAATTAATAAATAATATATATTTTAATTCATACGGGTCATCTTTTTTTGGAGAAAAAGCAGGAGATGGACTGAGTGAAGAAAACAAAAATAATACATTTGTAGGTTTTAATAGTGGTAGTTCTGAATTAAATATTATTTCGTATTATAATACATTTATAGGCGTGAATGCTGGAAAAAATGTAGGGAATAATTCTTCAAATAACATTGTAGTTGGAACAAATAATAATAGAAATCAAAATCAAAAATATATAATTACTGTTGGTTTAGAAAATAAAACATTATCAGGATCTTTAACATTTGGTCATTTTAATGAAAACAGTGGATATGAGAATATTGTAACAGGTCAACATAATACATTAATAGCAAACAATTCTATTGTTGTTGGAAATAACAATTATATCAATAATTCTGAAAATCACAGTAATTGCACTATAATTGGACATGATATATCGTTACATAGTAATTATAATTTGAATATTGATAATACTTTTGTAAAATATGATGATTTAGAAGATAGTGAAACATTATTTATAGGTTTTGATAATAAATATGATAATTTCAAAACAGCAATAGGATTTCAAAAAAATAGTGCAGACCTTCACAATATTCTGAATACATGTAATAATGATATATGTTTGTATGTTAATCAAGGAATCTATGCAAATAATATATCTATCGGCGATATAACATCAAATAGTTCCATTTTTCTAGGAGTAACTTCTAATATTACAACAAATATTCAATATTATCTACCTGATTATCCTGAAAATACACATAATATGTTTTTGACATTGAAAGAAGATGGAGAAATGTATTGGAAACATTTGCAAATAGGATCAACAATATTAACAACAGATGATTTGCCAGAAGGTAAAAATAATTTATATTTCAACCATGATATATCACTCGATGATATACAGAATGGTGTCAATAATAATTATATCAAAAATGGGATTTATAATAGAGATCTTGTTATTTTCGGAACATTAACGGTAAATAAATTGCGTGTTCTTGGTGTCAATATGAAACAGGATACAACATTTGATAATTATTTGAATAATTTGGTTGATTCGAAAGTGTTTGAAATTGAAAAATCATTAGATGATAATGTATCATTTTTGAATACCAAGTTAGAAATTATAGATGCAAATGCATCAAATTATGTCAATAATATTGCCAATAATACAAGATTTTTTATCAAAACTTTATCATCTTCTTTATATGATATAGCTGATTTACCATATAATTTGAGCCAATATCAAAATATCAGATATAGAACATTCAATGTTTCATTGATTAAGAATAACATATTAGAATATTCTTTGGTTATAAATGTACATTATAACGGCAATATTGTTCAAAATGTCGATTATCAAATTTTGTTTACACAAAACAATATGAATACCATAAATAAATACATAAATAATATTGTATATGGATACACTATTGTAGAAAATATAATTGGATTTTATAATAATATGATAACGATAACTGTGAAATCAGGTTATGAGATTACAATGATGTCAGTTTAATCAAAATGTAAAGTACAAAACGAATTTGTTATTCCTTGTGTATGCGAAAGCTTATCTTTTTTTTTCAATTTACAATTATTCATTATCATATCATTGTAAATATCATCGTAATGGTCTATGATATAATCAATTATTTTATTTTTAAAAATCCATCTAAAAAAATTTAATTGACCAATTGTTGTATCGATAGATACAGGTTTTTGCATATCAACGACAAATGTTATTCTGGAATGTCTCCTAAAAGAGTCAAAATTAATTTTCGTATAAGACTTCAATTGATCTCGATAATCCATATATAAGCAAATTCTTTTGGGAGGTTTATCTTTTTCATAGTTTAATGGCATATTTAGGGAATAATTATCTTCGGTGATCCAATAAGAAATATTATTTCCTTTAGAGTAATGTGTAACGAACCAGTCAATTAATCTAAGAGACAATTTGTGATGACCGTCAATAATTTCTTTTAAAAGCATTTTATATTGAGAATTTTTTTCATAAAAAATTGATAAAGATGATAATAATAAATCACGGCAAGTTTCAACCATTCTTTTAAATTTAATAAAATATCAATTGAAATCCTTAAATACAAGTGCGTTTATAGAATGAATAAAAAGAATAAAATAAAAAAATTTAATAAACTGGCGGGGAACCGATATCTAAGAGACCGGATACACGAGAATCAGGGCCAATAGTACTTATTTGCCAAGGGGAAATTGGAATTTGAGGGTTGGGTGGTTCATGGCGCAATTGAAGATTGGCATTTCTTAAAGATTGTCCTACAGTATTAATACCTACATGATATCCAGCGGTTAAATAATTTTGATCTTGAACATCACCGGAACATTGAGGATTTAATTCAGCCCATTTACTATTTGCTTCACTTGGAAGAAGATCACTTGAAGTTAAACGATCTTTTGAGATACAAGTGCTTCCAGCGGTTTGAGTTTTATAATCACCTTTTGTTTCTTCCAACGATTTATAAACTTCGTTTCCTTGGGGGTCAGCAGCAGAATATCCATCAATACCACTTGAAATATAATCTAGGTTTCTATTTTCGAGATCTTTTTCAGCCATCGAAGTTTCAGTATTAAATTTTTCAACATTATCAATTTGACATTTATAGTTATAAGTAATAACAAGTAGTACAAATAATGTTATAACAGCAGTTATTGCGAAGAATACAATTTTCATCTCTTAAATATTATATACTCTATCTATTATCTTGAAAATATAATATTTTGAACAAAACCTCTAATTTCATTTATTTTGGCCTCCCAATTTTTATCTTGAGACTCTTTATTTTTCAATTCACTTATAAGATTTTGTAATATATTTTTCTTTTCTATAATTCTTGCAATATCTTCATTCAAAATATTTAAACAATCATTGATTGAATTTTGCCAAAAGTTTTCAATCGAATTTCTATCTTCTTCTACTATATCATCAATTTGATTTATATTTATGGTTTTGACGAATATTTTATTTTCAATCAAACTTTTATGTATAATGAAACCGGTATATTGTATTTTTATATCCAGTATTGTATTATTGTTTTTAATTTCTTGATAAACATCTTTCATCTCAACACATTTGTCATTTAGTTTTATAATTGTTTTTTCAGAAACTTCTAAATCTATTGTATGATTCTGGTTACAAAAAATATGATTATACATTGAATTTATTTCATCTTCATCTAAATTATTTTCAAACCATATTTTGTTTTTTGATTTGAAAAAATCTAAGACATAGTTATCTAATTTGTCAAAATAACTCAAATCATTTTCATTTAATATAATTGATATTATAAATCCATTTTTAGTTCGAACAACATTTTTTACTTTCGCATCAAAAAAATCATAAATTACATTTTCTTCTGGTTTACAATGATAACAATTCTTTTTTAAAACAGGGTCGTTAAATGTTATAGTGTGCGTTGTCATTGAAAGTATTTTCTGTTATTTAGTAAGATATAGTATTAACAATGACAACGCATGAAAGTAAAAACCAGGAACATCTCATGCATTTTATCATAGAATACATAAAAGATGAACTTTATAAATCTGATATAAGAACCGAAGTAATTAAACCTGTATTAGTTTATTTATTATATTACATTATACCTTTTGTAATAATTTTTATTTTACTTAATTTTCTTGCAACTATCGCTGCGATTTTTTTAGTTTTCTTTTTTTTGAAAATAAAAACTCAATAATATATAGGTATATATAATGACAAAAAGCGGGCAACAACAGCAACAACAGCAACAACAGCAACAGCAACAACAACAGCAACAACAGCAACAACAGCAAAGACGGCAACAACAAAGAGGAAGAAAGGGTGGGAGTTCATGTAAAGTTGGTGGGGAAAGTGAACATCAACAACAGCAACAACAACAGCAACAACAACAACATCAACAACAACAGCAACAACAGCAGGAACAAAGAGGTGGGATGTATGATCCAACAAGTCTTGTAGTTGCGTTAATTATTTTAGGTTTAAGAACTGCGATTACACAACCCAATGATTTACAATCAATAGTACAAAGCGTTTCTTCCAAATCCAAATCTTCGTCTAAAAAAAAGAAAGGCGGGTTTAATTTGGAATTTTTTGAAAAAGCTTTACAACAAGTTGGATTTCAAGTGTAATTCATCCCTTTTTTCTCATTCATCATTATGATTGATTTTGAATAAATATTTTCATATTTTTGGTCAGACAAATTATGTAAGATAAACCATCCTCGAGAATATGTTTCGTCCAAACTTTCATAAGGTTCACTATCGATAAAATATATCGATCCTTGATAATTAATAGTGATCATAAACTATATTATTATGATCTGATCATTTTTTTTACGCGGTAGTTTTAACAATTATATTTTAATTTTTATATTTAATATGAGTTTTGAAGAAGATCAAAATAAGTTATTTGAATTTACATCGTTGAAAAAGAAAGCTATACTTGAAAAATTAATTAATTCCTACGATATTCCTAAATCAATCGATGTAGCTAAAGATGTTTACAATGATACATGTATTGAAAAATGGTGTGAAAATTTACCTGTATTATCAGGTAGCAAGTTATTAATAAAAAAAATTGTGCAAAATCCAGTAAATAATGTAAATTTACTTTTATCTAGACAATCGTCATTGCAAAGATTTGATATTGATTTATCTTATTTAGATGAAATTGAGGATGATATTTTATGGATTTTTAAATTAGATGACGAACTTAAGGACAATAATTTAGTGGATATATTATACCCATCTACTTTTTTGATTTCATATATAAACAATTTTGATTTCTTACTAGAAAGTTATCATACTTATAAAATATATTATATACCTATAACTGCTTTCATTTATCCAATATTATCAATATTTGCACCTTTATATTATTTAAATAATCAATTAAAATTTAATGTTTCTATAAAATCTTATATGAACATGATATTGAAATTTTTGAAGATGGTTTTTACATTTAATAATTCTTCTTTGAAAACGAATTTGATTAAATTTGTGACAATATCCTTGTATATTTTCCTCTTTGTATACAACTTTTATCAAACAGTCGAATACTCACGTATGTTATATGTTGTTAAAAACTCTATTAATAAAAAGATTTCGAATATGAATATCTTTTTGAAACAGGCTACTAATATCATTGAATCAGTACCAGATGGTATAGTAGAAAATTTCGTTCTTGTGAAAAAAAATAATTTTAAGAATATCAAATTTACAAATCTTTTCAAACTCTGGAAAGATACGAATATAAGAAAGGAAATATCCGATATTCTTATAAAATTATATACAATAGATGTAATTCAATCCATGGGAAATATTTTAAACACAAATAATTGGTGTAAAGTAGATTATGGTGATAAAACAATTATGTGGAATGCAAAAAATCCTATATTGGGAACTGAACAAAAAGCAAATCCAGTTAATTTATCAAAAAATTTAATTATTACTGGTCCAAATGCTGCGGGTAAAACGACATATATTAAAACTATTTTATCTAATGTAATATTATCTCAAACATTTGGTATTTCAAATTCTTTGAAATCAACGATTCTAATATATGATACAATAGCTTCATTGATGAGAATATCGGATGTTCTAGGTTCAAGATCATATTTTGAAACAGAAGCAGAATATTGTAAAAATATGATATCAAAGGCACTGGATTTGTATAAAAACGGTAGAAATGGTTTATTTCTCTTAGATGAACCAATGCATTCTACACCACCAACAGAAGGAGTTTCTACAGCATTTGCTGTTGCTGAACATATCGGTAATTTGGCGAATATTAATGTTTTATTAACAACACATTTTCATAAATTGACATCATTGGAAACACAATATCCTGATACATTTATCAATTTATCGGTTAAAGCTATAAAAACAAATGACGGATTTCATTTTCCTTATAAAATCAATCGCGGATATTCATATCAATGTATAGCAATTGAATTATTATCCACAAAAGATTTTCCAGAAGAAGTTATTGAAAGTGCGATAAATATGAAAAACAAAATATGTAGTGAAATTATAAGATAAAAATGTTATTCAATATGTCTTATTATTTTGGCATTTCAGTTGTTTTGATTATAGTTATAGTAATATTTTTATTTATTTGGAGAAAAATAAGTGAAGGTGAACTATATATTAAGGTTTTGGAAAAGAAAATAACAAATTTAAAGAAAGAAAATAATGTTTTCAGAGATATGATAGATAAACAATCTGTTAACTCGGTATCAATGGAAATGGCAGAAAATATAATGAGTGAAATTTTTGGTGAAGATAAAAAATGCCAAGACGACAAATGTAATATTGAAAAAAATAAAGAAGACGATGTAAAAATAGAAGAAGTGGTTTCTGATGAAATAAAACAAGAAGATGACACAGAACTCGATAAATTAGAAGAAGATATAGAAACAATATTTACATCAAGTGAAAATGAATATTCCAAATCTGCTTTATTAAAAATGAATGTAGATAGACTTAAAGAAATTTGTAAAGAACTGAAATTGTCAAATGTTGGAACTAAAAATAATTTGATAGAACGTATCTTATCAAGATAAAAAATCTTCTGTTATAACAATAGAATATATGAGTTGTTGTTCATCTATCGACGGTAATCAATGTCCTACTAAGATGAGTGATGGACGCTTATTTACAGATTACAGACCTAAATGTTTAGTATCAAATGATTTGAGTCAAGAACTTAATAAGAATAGTCTTCCTGTTTCAAGTTACGAATCCCGACTTTATTTACAAAGAAATGCCGAAAAATTAATGGCTCAATATGCACAAGATGCTGCTAATAATCTTTTATGTGGACCTTGTACCCGTCCTTTCACAGATCCCGGAACTATGCTTCCTGAAAAATATGTCATACGCTGTGATACCGTTTCTTGTTCAAGAATAGAGAAAGATCCCAAAGGTTTAGGGGATGGTCGTTCATACTAATTTTTTTATATTCTATTTCTATAAAGGTATATAATGGAATTAAACAGTAATAATATCAAAGCAAAGATAACAGTAATTGATGATTGTAAAATAAATATAACTGGTAACGTATATAATTTCAATAACTTTAAATCTATTATAATGATTGCACCTAATACATTTGATAAAAAATCTTCATATTCTGGACAAGGATTACCATTTCCTTGTGCTAGGATTGCATTTGAAAATACACCAAATAAATATATAATACAAAGTGATCTATTTGAAACTGTTTTCGAATATCCAAATAGTTATTATACTGTTGCCAACAAAAAAAGAGTTGTATCAACTATATATTTTTGTTTTGTTGATAATAATGATAAAGTGTATGTAGAATTTATAGAACTCGAAGACCTTTATCCATTAAGAACTCTTACAAATAGAGAGACTAGAAAAGGACCAGAATTTTATTCTACAAAATATGATGTTTTACCAATTGATACAGCTGAATCATTAATGTATCAATATTCTGAATTAAAACGAAAAATGAAAATTGCTTAAAAAATGATAATGATTATTAAAAATAAGTTATAAATGAAACCACTTATTATTGTTGAAAGTGGTACAAAAATTAAAACGATATCAAAACTTTTAAATTACAAATATGATGTAATTTGTTCTTATGGTCATTTTAATAATCTTCCCAGAAATGAATTAGGAATTGATATTGAAAAATGGATTGGGAAATATCAAATAACAAATGAAAAAACTATTAAAAATATTCGTAAATATGTGAAGAATAGTGAAGTTGTTTATTTAGCAGCAGATCCAGACATGGAAGGAGAAGCTATAGCATTTCATATCTGGAATAATATAAAAGATTTATTAAAAAATAAGACTTATTATAGAATAGAATTTAATGAAATTACCAAAAATGCACTTATAAATGCATTAGATAATCCAAGACAAATAAATAAAAATATTATTGAAGCACAAGAGACTAGAAGATTTGTAGATAGGTTAGTTGGTTATAAATTATCACCATCTTTATGGTCGAAATTTGACGATAATACATTAAGTGTTGGGAGGGTACAGACAGTTGCTTTAAAATTTTGCTATAATCAGTATCAAAAATTAATTGAAAATAACATTGAAAGCTATTGGACAATATCAGGGTTTTTTCGAAATAAAAGTATATATGAATTTCAATTATATCAAAATGATAATTTAGTCAAGGATAATTGGGATAATATTTCAAAAATTATTTCATTATTTGATTTTCAGAATAAATTCTCGATTCAGAATTTTGAGAAAAAAAATCAAATTAACCCACCACCTCCTTATACGACGACAAGTTTACAACAAGATGCTTATAATAAATTGAGATTTACTTCTAAAAAAACAATGTCAGTATCACAACAGTTATATGAAAATGGTTTAATAACATATATGAGAACAGATTCTACAAATATTTCAAAAGAATTCAAAAACAAAATCATTAAGTTTATTGATGAAAAATATGAAGGTCATTCACAATTTAGGTGTCATAAAAATAAAATTGTAAATGCACAAGAAGCCCATGAAGCTATACGAATAACTGATATAAATAAATTCAAATGCGAAATCAATCAAGATTGTAATCGATTATATGAATTAATATGGAAAAGAACTATTGCATCTCAGATGATTGCAGCAGAATATACAGAAATATGTACACATTTATTATATGAAAATAATTATAATTTCAAATATAGAAAATCGTTTCTTACAAAAATTGGATATTTAATAATATATGACAACAAGATAGAAAATGTTACAGAGCATATAACAAATATAGGCAAACTAAAAGTACAAAAATATCAATGTAGACCAAATTTAGATTCACAACCGTCTCTTTTTAACGAAATTTCTTTAATTAAAGAATTAGAGAAAAATGGAATTGGGAGACCATCAACATATGCTTCTATTATAGATAAAATATTGGAAAAGAAATATGTTGAAAAAAATCAATATCAAGGACAACAACTTGTTTTGAAACAAAAAACAATTGAAAAAAATAAGGAATATGTTGAAAATATTGAGATTGATACAAGTATTAAAAAGAAGGATCTTCTAATTCCAACCCAAATTGGAAAGGATATAATTGAATTTTTGAACAAACAGATTCCTTTTCTTCTAGACATTACATTTACATCAAATATGGAAAAGATTTTGAATAAAATAACAAATAAGGAATTTACGAAAAACCAGGTTTTGTCTGAATTTTTTGAAAATCATATAAAACCATATTCTGTTCAAATTAAAAAACCAGATTTAAAAAGCGGAATTATTAAAACCAAATATGGTCATTGTTACTATAATGAAGAGAATAAAAAATATACAAATATTGAATCTTATTTGAAATGGAAAAATAAAAACATCAACGAATTAGATTCCAAAGAAATCTGTTTCATCAAATCGTTACCAAAACAATTAGATAGCGATTCGTATTTGCATCTAGGTCCATATGGACTATATAAGAAAATAAATGGGAAAAATGTCAAAATAGATAAAAAAGATTGGGACTCATTTATCATTTAGTATTCAATAAAGACATACTTTTTTCGAGATTATCGACACCATCAAATATTTGTTTGATTTTATCTTGTTTTTTATCAATATCTTGTTTAATTTTATGTATATGCCTTGCATTATTTTCAATAATTGTTAAATATTCTTTTTGTTTTTCAGAAATAGTCTGTTGTTTTTGTTGAATATCATTAATTTTTTTGTCTAATTCAACATCGCTTAAAGCGGTATTTAACGCAAGAAGGAAGCTATCGTTGGTTTTTTCTATTTTAATTATATTATCCAATTTTTCTATAATTTCATTAACATTTTCGTCAATATTTTGAGTTTTTTGTGAGAAAGTTGTGGAAAATTCATTTATTTTCTCAATATCACTTTTCATTTCTTCAACAGATGACATTATCTTATATTTTTGTTTATAAATTATTTTCTTATATCAAAATCAAGGTTTTGCAATCATGTGTAGATATTTCTTGAAGTTATGATTGAACTTATTAAGTTCACGAGCAATATTTGCCAAACTAGTCCCAGCTGTATCACCACTTTCTTCATCTTTCATAATATTTGTCATAGTTTGACAAATTTCTTCTGTTGATATTCCACTATTTCCCATGAATTGAAAAAACCCACTTTCGTCGATTTCATCACTATCATCGCTATCGTCACTATCATCACTATTTTGAACTGTATTTTCTTCTTCACATTCAATTTCTTCAATTATTTTTACATCAGACTCGTTTTCACTTTCACTACTACTATCGAGAACTTCAATAGTCGAAGACATTTTACAGATTTATGTATTAAATACATCGAAATCTTTATATAATTTTATAATAGAGATGGGATTATCAAATTTAACAGGCAAATACCTTTATTATACTTCCATTTTGTTCGGTATTTTTATTACACTAAGTGTCAATATTCTAGCTAAACTTGTTCCTCAGAAACCAAATAAAATCAAGGAATTTTTTGAGAACACACCAATTATAGAAAGTTCAAAAAATCAAAATGAAAATCAACTTTTAAAAGTACCAAGAGAACAAGATATATTTATTTTAATATCGACATTAGAAAATGGAAATAGTTTATCTCTAAATGATCTAAAATGGTATAATTCTTTATTAGATCAAAATACAATTTCGTCTTCTACTGAAAATTCTAATATGTATTTCAATTTAGATAATGTTGTTTCATTCGAAAATAATTCTTCATATTATGATATACCTGGTGTTATTTTAAACAAAACCTCATTGAAAGGTCCCAATGCATTTCAGTTCTCTGACGATGTCAAAAAATTTACTTTTGAAGAGTTTACTTCTATCTTAATATTCAGAATAAGAGATATTTCTGAACATCCTTTAATTCTATATGAAATTCCTTGCAATACAACATCCGTTGTAAAAGATAATACAGTGATAAATGTTGCAAATACTATTTCAATATCTATGACTAAGGTTAATGATATATTTATAAGAATAGATGTTCATTTTGGATCAAAGAGTTATAAGATTATTGAAGAATATCCAATTGAATTAATTACAAATGATGCTCCTTTATTATTATCATTATCTTATAAGAATAATAAGTTCATTCTGAATATTAATAAAAAAGAGATATCTCAAAATATTGATGAAAACATTGCCGGATTAACTTTTGGTGCTCTTCCTGTTATTATCAATAAAAGTAAAAATTTTGGAGGAGTTTTATATTCATATTGTCATTATAAAACACAATTAACAACCGAAGAAATCCAAAATTTTTACAAATATATAATTCACAATCTTTCTGGTATGGAAAAAATAAAAATACAATCATCTGAATTGATTGATCTAAAAGGAAAATTAAAAGATTATGAAGAAAATCAGACAAAACTAAATAATTGTCAAATAAAGGTCAAACAACTCGAAAGTTCTAAAAACAAGCAAGCTATTAAAATGAAAAAAGGTGTAGCGATAAAACCCATAAATATTACCCAACCAGATGATATAAAAAATGATGAAAATTAAGATTTTGAGTACATTCCTTAACATTTGTTATAAATTCATGAAGGTTTTATAATTTTTTGATTTTTTTAATGAAATGTACTCAAATTACATAATAAAGAGTACATTCCTTAACATTTGTTATAAATTCATGAAGGTTTTATAATTTTTTGATTTTTTTAATGAAATGTACTCAAATTACATAATAAAGAGTACATTCCTTAACATTTTTTAGAAATTCATGAAGGTTTTATAATTTTTTGATTTTTTTAATGAAATGTACTCAAATTCATAATAAAGAGTACATTCCTTAACATTTTTTAGAAATTCATGAAGGTTTTATAATTTTTTGATTTTTTTAATGGAATGTACTCAAATTAAATAATAAAGAGTACATTCCTTAACATTTGTTATAAATTCATGAAGGTTTTATAATTTTTTGATTTTTTTAATGGAATGTACTCAAATTAAATAATAAAGAGTACATTCCTTAACATTTGTTATAAATTCATGAAGGTTTTATAATTTTTTGATTTTTTTAATGGAATGTACTCTTTATTATTGAATATATAAACAATATTTGAATTAAATAATCAAGATGAATGCGGCTATTGTTATTCTTACACAAAACACAGTTGAAAGAAAAATTTATTTGAAAACATCATTGTATTTTCTTTTCAAAAATTTCAATAAGAATTATAAATATCCTATTATTATTTTACATGAAGGCGATTATGACGATGATGCTCAAAAAGAAATTATTCTAGGTATTCGTAGCGATTTCAGATACCTTATTTCCTTCCGCGAAATTGATAAAGGTGATTTCACTGTACCCGATAATATAGATTTAGAAAGAGTCAGTAAAATAGTTTCATTGAAACCTGTTCCTTATTGGCGTAATTTAAAATATAGAATGATGTGTAATTTTTGGATGAATCATATTTATAAATATACAAAGGATTATGACTATTTTATGCGTTTAGATGATGATAGTATTATTGAAGAACCAATTTGTTTGGATCTTTTCAAACATATGTACGAAAAACAATTGATTTATATTTCCAATTTTGTACATATTGATTGTGGTTTATGTAATTATGGTATGAAAGATCTTTTCAAAACAATATTTCCAGATTCCAATGAAATAGATAAATTGTTCATTTCTTCAAAATTACCAATGAAATCAGATGTTTTTGAAAAATTTAATCAAATTTTACAACTCAATAAACAAAAACCTTCTCAAACTGATATTAATACCGATATGCCGATTATGTATTATAACAACTTTTTTATAACCAAAACAGATTTTTGGCAAAGAAATGATGTCAAAGATATAATTCAAAAAATAAATAATCATGGTGGTATATTTTATTACAGATATGGTGATGCACCATTGCAAACTTTGATTGTATCTTTACTCAATCCCCAAGGTATTTCAAGAACATCTTTTAAATATTCTAAAAGATTACAAAGAGAAGTATTTAAATACGGAAATGAAATGCATTCATATATGCCGAAGAATTACGATGACACATCGTGTATCATAAAAGATAAAAAATGATAATTATATTTATATTTGATATAAATATGAAGTATATAGGAGCACATATAAAAAAAGAAACGACTGTTCTCAAAACATTACAGGTTCTTCATAATAGTGGAGGTAATGCTCTGCAAATATTTGTTTCAAATCCCAGAAGTGTACAAAATGGTAATATTGAAAAATACAAAGAAGAATCCATGGATATTATAAAATTTTGTCAACAAAACGATATGAAAATTGTTATTCATGCACCATATACAATCAATTTAGCAAAACAAACCAAAGAAGGTAAAAGAGATATAGAACTCCAAGATTGCTATTGGATCAGACTTTTAATTAATAACTTGGAAATATCAGACATTATTCAAGCTATAGGTGTTGTATTTCATGTTGGCAAATATACAACATTTTCTATTGAAGAAAGTATCGAAAACATGTTTAATGCTCTCAAATACATTATCAAAATAATGAAAAAAAATAATATGAAATCAAAACTTATTATTGAAACACCCGCAGGAGCAGGAACCGAAATGTTTGTAAATGATATGGAATTTATACAATTTTATAACAGATTTTCTTGTGATGAAAAAAATTATCTCAAAATATGTCTTGATACCGCTCATATTTGGTCATCAGGACAAGATATAAATACCTATTACACAAAAATGAAAGATAATATCCAAAATGTATCTGTTATACATTTCAATAATAGTAAGAAAGATATGGGATCAAAAGTTGATGTTCATGAAACAATTTTTGAGGGAAAAATTGAAAAAGATACTATGAAAACTTTTGCTAAATCTTTGAAATATGACCCTGTTATTATATTGGAAAAACCATCAAATACTCTTCATAAAGAAATTTCTTGGATAAAAAAATAATTTAAATATTTAAATGGACAAATTATATCAATATCAAAATATACTAATATCAACAAGTATATTCTTACCTCTTTTTTTAAAAATAAATAGTTTTTTTGATAAAAATATTCAATTATTAAAAATCATTGATATAACACTGAAACAATATACAAATTGGAATTTAGCACTTGTTATTATAAATTATCATTATAATAATGATTATATGAACATTTTCCTTTCAATAAATTCTACAACTGTTTTCGTAATTTATCACATTTTTCATTTCAATAATAAAAATATGATTAAAAATATCCCAAATATCCCAAAAAATATGAATCACACATATATTAATAGTTTGAATTTCATTGTTCATATTTTGCCATTTTTATCCTATGTTCAGTATTTTTATACTTTAAAACAATCTATCAATTATAATATTGGATTCAATGTTATATTATTTAATATGATATGGGCTTTACAATGTTTTCAAAGTTTTGATCCACATACAGTATATTTTCAAATTCAAAAAAATAATGTTTATTATTTATGGATTTTTCTCATTGTTTTGAATTCATCACTTGGTATTGTTTTTATTCAAAACTAAATCATCCCAATCATTGGTTTGTTTTTACAAGGTCCGAATGTCTTTCTATGATATTTGGTTATTCCATATGTGTTTATAGCATCAATATGCTTTTTAGTACCATATCCTTGATTATTTGCCAAATCATACTTTTCTAATATTGGATATTCGCTTATTAAATTTAAAAGATTTGTATCATGATAATCTTTCGCCAATATTGAAGCAGCTGCTATATTCAAATACTTTGAATCACCTTTTATTACACATTCATACGGTAACATATCGCTATCTATAATTGGTGGAACATAACCATTAAAATAAGGCCCGTCTATTTTGAGTTCATCAAATTTGTGTTTTTTATAAGCACTGTCTATGGCTCTATTCATAGCTTTCATTGTACTTGCTAGAATATTTGTATTATCTATTTCTTCATTTGTTGCAATTCCAATTCCATATGTTATAGCATTATCCTTTATATATTCAGCAAGTACCCTTCTTTTTTTGAAATTCAATTTTTTTGAATCTTTTATTTCCAAGTATTTATTATCTTCAAATTTTTCAGGTAAAACTACACAAGCAGCAACGACATCGTATATTAAACCTCCTCTATTTGATTCGTCTACACCTCCTACTAATACTTTATTATCAAAATGTAAATAATCTGTCATGGTCATTTGATTATTACTATTTATTTTTATATATTTTCAATATAGAATATGAATTATAAATATTTATATATCATTATATTAATTCTTCTTTTTGATGCAATATGGATAGGTACAAATATAAAAATGTATAGTGATTCTGTTAGAGAAATTCAAGGTAGTGAAATGATTGTAAGATATCATTTTGTGATCGTAGCCTATATTGTTGTGGTTTTGACAACATTATTTATAACTATTCCATTCGCCGGTTATCATATTGACAAAAAAGCTGATTTATCAGAAAGATTATTGAATTCATTCATTTACGGTGGAGGAACAGGGTTTGCAATATATGCTATTTACAACTTGACTTGTCTATCTATTTATCATAAATATGATGTTTATGTTGCTATTAAAGATACTTTATGGGGAACATTTCTTAATACAATAATAACATTCATTTATTATATTATTTAGATGCTATGATATTTCTAATGAAATTTCCAGCACTTGATACACTCGAAAACATAGATTGATAAAATGGTATTAATTGTTTTTTGAAAGCGAGTAAAATTAACACTGCAAAAATACTAATAAATGTTATAAATGTCATAACAACCATTATTTTGACAATAGATAACAAATATTTAGAATATTTCTGTTGAGAAAACCCTTTTTCGGTTTTATATTCAATGCTGTTTAACTGGTCTTTATTTATATTTATTTGAGTTGAAGAATCTCCTGAATCATTTGAAGTTGTAGGATTTGAAGGATCAATAGGTATTTTTTCAAATTTTAAGGATTGTTTTTTATCAGCTTCACCTTCATTCAATCGAAAGAAGATAACATTCTTACTATAGAAAGAATTTCCATTGAAACAAATATCACAAGCTTTATATAATTTTTTTTCATAATCTTGAAGCGATGTCGGAGGCGATGATGTAATTTTTGTTTCAATTTCTGGTTTGATATTACTACATAATTTCCATGCTTCTGTTATATTTTCTTTAGAATGAATAAAATCTGATACTTTAATAACATTTTGAATTGGAGCTTTGATATGATCAAGCTCTAAGTCATTTAGACCATTCATATATTTTTCAATTTCGTCAAAGTGAATTTTAGTATTATGATTGATATATGAATTTTCGAAATCTTCCAAAATTGATTTTTCATTATCTTTTATAAATTCATAATCTTCGGATTTTTCAAGATTTTTTTTGAAAGAATTTCTTAGTTCTTGCAACTTTGAAACAACGAGGTTTGAGTTAGTACCATAACCGTAAAGTAATACAAGTTGTAAAGGCGTGTATGATATTTGGTTTGTATATAAACCATAATCTATATCATTTTTGGAAATACATTTTGATAAATTTCCAGGATATGGTACCTTACCCAAATCACAAGGTTCGTATATTTTATTTTCATTATTGCTTCTATCTAAATAATACATATTTCCATGATAATAATCTGGGATAGTGAACCAATCATACCACCTTTCTTGAGAAATATTATCAATTTCTTGATTTATTACATCAGCATGTAGATTGTTATTATCAACATCTTTGCGATATAACTGTTTGGGAAGAGTCATATTTTCTGGATATATACATTGATCACCAGATCTCACCAACCATGGATTATCAAATTCAATAACACAATTTTTATATATTTTTCCATCAGATTGTGAGCATAATCTTGTATTGTCTTCAATCTTATAAAGATCATTATTTTTAGTATTTTCATCATTATGTGTATTCATCATTGAAATTTTGCAAGAATTCAAATCTGATATTGAAAAATTAATATCAAAATTACATTTATCACTTGTCATTATTTAATAATTAAATATATTTTTTTATACGATAGGTAATTATTTATATTCATTACTGGCATGATTTTTAATTTCGCATTTATCATTATTAGTACATAAATCCCAATTTTTGTTTCCTTGAGAATATGTCCAACTCAATTTTTTTGATGTATCTTTTTTATCTCTGTAATATTGTTTAGCATTTTCTGGCAAATTTTGAAAATCAGTGTGTTCAGATTCGTTCATTTTCCATATAATATCTTTAGGACGATAAACTTTTAAATAAGAATTTTCGTTTTTTATAATTGAAATATCATCTGTTCTAGTATTATTTTCGAACTCTTTTCTATTATATGTTATTATTGGTTTTCCTGAGACAAAATTAGAAATCATATTAACATATGACATACCTGATGCAAAAGGCTCAGTATTATTTAAATAATAACCTACAGTTCCTTTATCAGAAATTTTATATTGAGAAATATATCTCGAAGGCATTGAAGGCGTTTGATAATTAAAATTTGAATTAGATAATATTGGATTATTTATCTGAAATATCCTTTTTATCTCAGGGTTACCATTTTCATCAGTACCTTGTTCTTCCCGTTGATTAAACATCTGATCAACAATTTTTCGGATATAATACCAAACGTCATCATGAACAAAAAATCCAACAAGAAGGATAATAAACATTATCAATAATATTATACATATAAGTGCAACAATAGTAGCAGCACCCCTAGATTTTACAAACCATTCACCAAGCATTTTTAAAAGTTCGATACCTTGCTTGATACAAAATCCTGCACCTTCAAATAACTTGTTTCCTATCGATCCTAAACCATTTTTGATTGCAGCAATAATATCAGACAATTTTTCAAAAGCTTGTGCAATAGCACGACCGTTTTCTAGTTTATTTATTGATTTGTTGACCATTATTTGTCCTTGTTCACTAACATTTTTAACCAAAGTTTCAGTAACTTTTTCAGCAACTCCTTGCACAAGCTCTGTTTCTTGTGACATTCCTTATTTATTAAGAATATTTGTTTTGTGTTAAAATTCATGTATTTTTTATATTTACATTGATTAATGAAAGCAAAACTCATTGTTTTATGTATAATATTGTTTTATATTTATTGTTACTTTGTATTTCCAGATGATGTTAAAATATTACAATCTTCAATAAAAGATTTTCAATATAATATGTTATTGAGAAGACAACCTTTAGTTGTCGAAGATAATGTCAAAGATATTATTTCTTTGATCAAAACTTGGTTTAGAGGTAATATTATTCAAGATACATATTTTGACAATAATAGAATATGGAATATCAATAATTACAAATATTTATTAATATATTCATTAGAAGATACTGAAATTCTTTTATACCAGGCTGGAAACATTGTTGTAGACGATGTACCAGACGAAAGGGAACCAGTTATATCAATAACATTAAAAAAATTTCAAAGCACAATAGTTCCATTTAGATGGTTTTATAACCTATCAAATAAAAATGATGTAAAATTATACGGAGTCCATGATTATGTAACATATTTCATATCTATGTTTACTTAGATTTTCTTGATCTTTGAGATGATTTTTTAGAATATACAATACCGTTTTTATCATTTAAATAATCAGTTTCAATTGTATTACGATGTTTTGTCCATAATTCAAGTAATTCATTTAGTTCTTTTCGCCAAACATTTTCTACAGAAGTATTACGAATATCATTTATCTTATTTGTTAACTCCTCTACTTCTTTTTCTAAAATTACTTTTCTTTCATATGTCAATTGTGAAATTGGCATTCTCAATAAATAATTATACCCGCCTTGATTTTCATCATCGTTTTCTCCATCTTTTTGAATCTTTTTATATTTTAGTTGAATAAGTCTTTCAACAATATTTACAATTTTTTGATTCATAATAACAATTTTACCATTTATTACATCTAAGATAAATCTAATTTTTTCTGAAAGAGAACTCAAATCTTTCTCTAGTATCTCCAATTGATATCTTTTTCTTTCGTGATATTTGGTCAATCTTGTTATTGACCATTCTTTGATGATATCAGATGTAGATTTATATTTTTTGATAGCACCTTTTTCACTATATAGATGCATATTATTTATATTCATATTTTTGGACGATACTAGTTTGAATTCGGATTCAAACTTTTCTCCAAGCTTTTTACGAATATCATCTGTAAAATGTAGAACAAATTTGACATTCTTAGATGTATAATGATTTTCAAATGTTTTCAAATAATTCGTTCCAGAAGTTATCATATTTTCCAACATTTCTTTATAATCTTCAATCCAAGTTCCAATTGGTAATTCTGTAATTTCCATTGTGAGATCATCTATCCAATTATATACTCCTTTACTTACAAATGTACCCTTTTCACTATAATCAATAGATCCTGTAAAACCAAGATACCAAGGTTTCAAATTTTCAATATTTGCATCAGTATTGTTTTCACTAGCATCACATATTTTCAAACAAGCTTTAATAATGTCCTCTGGATTAAATTGTGGTATATTTGTTGAAAATCCTGTTCCAATTCCAACACCTCCATTCACTAAAATCATAGGAATAATTGGAATATAATATTCAGGTTCGATTTTCTCACCATCTTCTTGTAAATAATTGAGGATATTCGCATCTTCTTCTCTATAAATAAGTTTTGTAAGAGGAGACAATAATGTAAATATATATCTTGGTGAAGAAGCATCACTTCCTCCAACTAATCTAGATCCAAATTGACCATTTGGTTGTAGAAGATTGATGTTATTAGTTCCTACAAATATCTGTGCCATCCCGACAATTGCTTGTTGTAGAGATTGTTCTCCATGATGATATGCTGTAACCTCACTTACATTTCCAGCTAATTGTGCGACTTTGATTTCATTTGTAAACAGTTTTCTTTTCATACACGCAAACAATATTTTACGCGTGCTTTCTTTCAAACCATCACAAATATGATTTATAGATCTTTCTAAATCTCTGTTACTGAAATGAATAAGTTCTTTATTAACGAAATCTTCGTATTTTACATTTTCATTTGTATAATCTAATACATTGTTTTTATTATAACTCATAAGCCATGATTTTCTATCATCTGCACGCTTTTTGTTAAAAGCTAAATCGAGATATTTATCTGATGTATCTGTTCTAATATATGTTATTGTTTTCATATTTTTGAAATATGATTTGGCTTCTTCATCCTTTGAAGTACCCAATCCTTTATAATATTTAATCTTCCACGCACCTTGTTTTGTGTTATTCCATTGTTCATAATCACTCATATTATAGAATACTTTGACATCTCCTCTACTATTTGATGCTTTGATTATAGGAGTTAACATAGATGTTAGAAACCCGTCGATCTGATACAAAGAAGGCCATAATGATTCAAATACATTGAATAATAGACCTTTGATATGACTACCATCATGATCTTGATCTGTAAGAATCATAATTTTGCCATATCTCAACCCTTTTGTATCGTTGTATTTTTTATTTTGTTCAAGTCCAATGATTTTTTTCAGAGCAGTTATTTCTGCATTTTCTGAAATTTTGCTTACAGCAGCATCTTTAACATTCATTACTTTTCCTCTCAATGGAAATACACCATATCTATCACGCCCTATTACACTTAATCCAGCAATAGCCATTGTTTTTGCCGAATCTCCTTCTGTCAGAATAAGAGTACAACTATCACTATCTTTTGTTCCTGCAAGATTAGCATCATCTAATTTAGGTATGATTAGTCTTGATGTTTTTTTACCATCAGTCTTGGCCAATTTCTTTTGATTTTGAAAATCGGTAAAAGATAGTACTTTTTCGACTATATTAGTTTTGTAAAGTTTTTCAATAAATTTATCAGAAATATCACATTTGGATCCAAACTTGATTTGAGGAGTAGTTAAAGTCTCCTTGGATTGACTGTCAAATGCAGGGTTTACAATCGTACTTTTGACAAATACGAATAAATTGTCTTTGATTACTTGTGGTTTGACAGTCTTTTTCTTTTTACTTTCGATAAGATCTGATATTTTTTTAACAATAGTATTTGTTATGAAATTGACATGTGTGCCACCGCGTACAGTATTTATCCCATTTACGAAAGAAATTTGTTCATATCCATTCTTTGCACTAGAGACAGCAATTTCCCATCTTTCATTACATTTTTCATAAATCAAGAAATCATCCTTTTTGTCTATGAAAAGTTCTGCATATTTTTCAAAATCTTTGATTGGAAGCTTTTCGTCGTTAAATGTTACTGAGACATTCTTATTTGTACATGCAGCGGCATCAATAGTTCTTCTTTTAAATAATTCATATATATCATTATTCATACCATTCAAACCAAATCTTTCATAATCAGGTAGAAATGAAATTTTAGTATAAGGTTGTTTAGAACTATTTCTCACCGATGGTTTTTCCTTCTCCAACATATTATTTTTGAATGTTTGTGTAAATATCTTTTGTCGATAATGATCAACAGTTTCTACCATAAATTTCTTTGAAAATATATTAGTTAGTTTCAAACCATATCCTCCTTTACCACCAATTATTTTTTCTTCTTGGTGATTGTAATTAGTACTTGTCAATAGTGTTCCTGTTATTAATTCTGGAATATATGTCTTTAAATTTTCATGTTGAACTACATCGATACCATTTCCATCATTATAAACTGAAATAATACCAGTATCTTTATCAACATTGACTTTGATATTTTTCATATGTTTGATATTTTCCTTACCGTTCTTTTCTTCAATTAAAAGACGAACTGAATGATCAATAGCATTAACAATAACTTCATCAAAAATTTTGAGGAGACCTGGAACATATGTAATGTTTTTTGATTCCATTTTTTTGGTATCATTATTGAATGTATACAAATCGAGCGATGTAGCATTCACAGAACCTACATATGTATCTGGAATATTATATATGTGTTCGCGTAATTCATATTTTTTGTATTTATCTTCGATTTTTTGTTCAGGCATTCCCTATTATTATATATAAAAAATATGATATATTGAATAATCATTTTTTATTTTTATATCTTTTGATTTATACACTCATTTGTTAGCTTCAATATATCTGATGCTATATCACTTATATTTTTATTATCAACATCTATTATTATTATATTTTTCCCTTCTTTGATTAGATCATTACATATTTGTTCGTGTTTTTCATGTAATTTCTGTATATATTTTTCAGTAATATGTTTTTCACTTTCACGATTTCTCTTTTTTATTCTTTGAAAACAGTTTTCAGGAGATGATCTCAACATTATTTGAATAGCATTTTCCCATGATTTATCTGTTTTCTTATGAAGATCTAATAATATTTCTTTTTCATTAGCAGATATCATATTTGTTTCTTCGGCAATATCAATGAATACACCTTGAATAAATTTTGGACTTCTCTCTACAAATATATTGATATTGTGGGTTTTTTCTTGTATCCAACACCTATCTAACCATACTCTGATTTGAAATTTGAATACATTTGAAGAGTCATTATACAAATCGCTCAAATAACTATTCCAACTTTCCACTGGTTCCAAATCAACAGGTATTTTATAATTCCTATGTAAAAAATTCAGAACACTTGTTTTACCAGAACCTATATTTCCATCAATAGTTATTAATACCATCGAACATAAAGGTTTTATAAAAATAAAATATCATTTTTTATTTAAATAGTTTTATTGAACAAGTGAATGTTTTTTCAATATTGATTTAACTTTCTTTAAATTTATTCCATTACTCTTCACCATTTCTTCTTTCAAACATCTGATTTCTTTTATAAGAAGATATATGATAATATCTTTGACTTCTTTTGTCATTTTGATATCAAAGTAACGCAAATGAATATTGAGTACTTTCATTATTATTCTCTCATATGTTTTAGAACTGCCACCAACCTGTTGTCTTATAACTTCTGACATTTCTATATCAAATTTTTGCATATCTTGACCAAAATTTGCTTCAGAATACATAGGTTCATTCATTCCCAAATATTGTGCTGACCCCAATCTTCCACCAGTCATTGTTTTTTTGCATTTGCAATTAATTTTTAATATTTTATCCACAATGTCATATATTCTTTTATCAATAATTTTACATTTTTCTTTTTGACATATAATATGAAGTGCTGATATTATTTTAAATAATTGCATATCAAACCAAGTTGATATACATTCTATTAATTTGTCTGATTCATCATTTACATTACAATTTTTCAAAATATATTTTGATATACTATTGAATAATTTATAATTTTCCATATCTAATAAATATTATGAAAATAATTCTTTCATTATATTAAATATGAATTCATTAAATTTTATGCAACAAATAACAAACAATGTTGATCAATGTAAAAGAACATCTTCATTTCCTGTACAAGTTGCATCTCCTTTTCAAAAAAGATCCAATAATCAAAATGATCTTTCTTTAAAAAATAGAATTGACTCTTTAAATGTTCAAAAAGCTTATGATACTTGTGAGTTTTATAAAAAAGATAATAATAAATCAAGTAACGGATTTGATATAGTTTCAAAAAATATGGAACATACTCCTGTATCTTCTTTATTCTTTTCACAAACAAACATAGATGCTTTACAATGTGGATTAAGAAATATTGTTTATAAAAAATCAAATGGACAACATGTAATTGGAAAACAAAGCGAAATTGAATTGAAAATAGTTATGAGATCTATTTATTTCGATTATCTTCGTAATGGATTCAAAAATATGACTTATTATCCCGATCATAATCCAATTAATAATTTTGATAGAGATGTTTTGAATACTGTAAGGAAATTAAATGGTGGAGTTTTGGAATGGTGTTCGCGAGAAATTTTAACAAACATTCAACAATTTGCTGATTTTAAACTTTTATTAGAAGCCGATGGTGTTATGAATGTTATGGACAGACCACAGACAACTAATAATACAGGAATGAGAAATCAAAATTAAAAATAAATTCTCTAAATATAGATAATGACTGAAAAAGAAGTTGTAGATATTGAATCATTAAATGAAAGTGAACGAAAAAAATTTGATTTTGCAAAAATGAAAATGTTCAAAATGACTATTTTGACTTGTATATTGTTTTCTATCATAGCTGGATTTTTACTTTTTACAATGATGTTTACAAAATGGGGTAAAGAAAATATTTATGACAAAATGTCATATTTTGTATTCACTTTTACAATAGGGACATTATTCGTCATATGTATATTATTATATAATATTTATGCTTTTAAACCAACTAAACCAAAACAAGGACTTGGGTATGACAATGAAATATGTCCCGATTATTGGGATTTAGTACAAGAAGATCCAGATGTCATTGAAAATATTGATTTACAAGGTCTTAATGTAAATCATTTCAAGTATAAATGCAAATTAAATACAGATATCATACCAAAAGATAAAATGAAAAACATACACGTCGCATCATCTGATTTATCGGATAATGATCCGACTACTGCATTACAACAACAGAATAATGTTTTAATGAGTCATCGAAATATTCAAAATATGAAAGATATAGATAAAGAAAATCAACAATATTTGAATGTTATGTCACATATTAATAAAGGAATGTTTACTGATAATTCGAGAATAGAGAATACTACATCATCAGATGCTGGTGATTGTGACGATAATTATTTGTCAAATATAGATTATACATATCCACTTATATGTGATCAAGTATATCCAATGTTCTTATCATCAATAGATCAAAAAAATAAAAAAGATGACCCAAATGCTAAATCATTAAGATGTGATTTTGCAAGAAAATGCAATATACCATGGACTGACGCTGGATGTAATTAATTCAATTAAGCCACGCCTTATTTCTTTTTTTTGAATTTTAATCCTTTATCTATATCATTTAACATATCATCAATCTTTACATAAACATTATTCAGATACTGATCAAAAAAATCTTTTTTATTCAGATGAAAGTATTTTTTCTCTTCTTCGACATTGTCTCTTGTAAAAATTATTATTTTTTGAAGTACTTGATGAACTTTATCATCATGTTTTTGTTCAATAAATTTGAGTTTTTCATCAAGAATATGTTTTAAAATATCATCTTTTGATCTATTCAAATCAATATCTATCCAAGTTATTCCACCAACAATATCAAGTATAGTCCAACACATACCTTGAATATCATCCATAAATGTCTTGGGATATTCATATTTTTTAATCTCCTCTTTATGCATCATTGTAGATTTATGAGCAGGGGTTCCTTCAGGTGGCTGTATTTTTGATTCTCGTTTTCCAGACAAGTAAAGGTCTTTGGATAATCCAAAATCAATTAATTTGACTTCTTTTTCATTTTGATCAGTCCAAACAATATTCCCAGGTTTAATATCTCTATGTACTATCCCACATCTGTGAATACTTTTTAAAACACTCATTAACTGTTTGGATATTTCTTTTATTTGTTTTGTTTGACTTGTTTTTAATTTAAATGTAGTTAAATCATTACCATACAATGGTGTTATCAATACGTACATTGTTCCTTTTTCTGTTTTAAGATCTCCGTATGAAATCAAATCTTGTGAATACTCACTACAACCACCATTTTTTAACAAAGTCATTATATGAGATTCGTCTGGTATTTGATATGATGTTTTTATATCTACTGGTTGCATTTTAATAAATACTTTGTCATTTGTTTTCTTATTTATTCCTTGGAAAAGTAATGCATCAGATGTCATTCCTAAATCTTTTGTTATTTCAAAATGTCCACCCTTGATATTAAAAACACTTCCAACTTTATAACCAAATTTTAACATTTTTGACTGCAATCGTGAAAGTTTTGTCTTATTTTCAGGTTTTATTTTATCATTTATAATTGGATCTCGTGGAATAGCTTGAGAATTAGGAGTCTTGTTCGATACTTCAAGATCAAATAACTCAAGCAAAATAATAAGTTTTTTCTTCAATAATGGTTCTTTTAAAATATTATATATATTTTTGATAATAACTTCGTTTGATATTTGCTTTATAATAATATCTTTAGTATTCATTATTTTCTAAATTATCAATATATTTTATTTGTTTTCATATATTAAAATATGCTTTCAAAACATTTATTGGTTATATTCTTTATAAATGTTATACTAAATTTTATTGTTTTCTCTTGGTGTGTTGTTAAAAATAAAAACAATTGCGTTTGTCATAATACACAAAGACTCTTCATACAATTTTATTCTTACTTCATTTTGATATTTATATTTTTGATGTTTATGTTGAATTATTTTAATATTATCAGATACAACTCTGTACTTTTTGGATTTATATTATATTTCCTATTTATATTACAAATATTTGTAATATTTTATACTATCGTTTTGGTAAAAAGTATAATGAAAAATAAATCAAATTGTGATAAAACTAAATATACATTTAATTACAATGATATTTTCCTTGGAGTTACTTTTATAATCTTATTTATTATTTATTTTATTATATCATTCATTTCATAGGTGCATTAATCGTTCCATTATGTTTATAATCGTTCAAACTGAAATCATCATATCTTAATGATTCTATCCATTTCATTTTTTCATCAATTGAACTATCTAAATCAGGACATTCTTTTGTTATTTCCAATACGGGAGATTTTTCTATATTATTTTGTAATTGTTCATTAACGCCATCGATATGTTCTTTATATATATGCAAATCTGTCATATTTATACTAATACCATGTGGTTTCATATGTAATACTTTTGCAATTATATGAACTAAAACAGATACACTTGTGATATTAAACGGTAATCCTAAAAATAAATCAGTACTGCGCATACTGACAGAACAATGTAATCCATTTTTATCTTTATAAAAAACATAAAGAATATGACAAGGTGGCAAAGCCATTTCGTGTAATTGCGATGGATTCCATCCAGTTATGACTGCTCTTCTACTATTTTCAGGTTTAAGAAGTTCTTCAATGACATATTTGATCTGATCAAATCCGTTTTCATTGCTTTTATATTTTTTCCCAAAAGATTTCCATTGCCAACCATATACAGGACCGAGTTCTCCTTCTCTATAATGATTTAATCCTATAGAATCTAAATATTCACGACTTGAATTACCATTCCAAATATTAACCTTTTTATCTCTCAACTCATTTGAGTCAATAGATCCTCTTAAAAACCATAGAAGTTCCTCTATCACTCCTCGAAAAAATACTCGTTTGCTTGTTAAAATTGGAAACTTATCTTTGATATCATAAAAAGATATCATTTTTCCAAAACAAGATAATACGATACCATTCCTTGTTTTCTTTTCATCACCATTTTCAAGAACATATCTCAATAATTGTAAATATCCTGCTTCATCACGATAAGAATCCATTATATATAAAAGGGGTCAAATATTTAAATAATTTTCATATAAAAAAAAGATTTCTAAAACCATTAATGAAGAAAAAAGGTAAACAAAATATAAATAAAGAAGGCATACCATATATTACAATTAAATTGAGAAAAGTTAATTCAAAATATGGTGGTGCATTATTTCAAAAAACTCAAGTTTCACCTTCATCAAAAGTTGTAAAAAAGCAAAAAACAAAACACTTTGATCAAATACAAGAGGTTGATTCTATTGCTTCAAAAATGAAATCATTAAATATAAATAATGAAAAAGACCTTATTTTGAAAAAAATTCAGTTATGGAAAAAAAATCCTGATATACATCCCATAACTAAATCTGAATTAAAAATAAATTTCATAGATGAACAATCAGATTATGCAATACTGTATAAAGAGGCTTTTATATTTTTTTATAATCTTGTTTCAAAGAAAGATATAAATTATATTATCAAATATATTAAAAAAAAGTTACCAACCTTACACTATATTGATATAGTGGTTCAAGAAAATAAATACATATTCGATTATTTATTTTATCAGAACATAATTCAAATACATGACATGAACGATGTTATGATTCATTTAAAATTTTCAAAATTATATGAATTAATTAGTACAAATGATATCATTGTGTTAGAAGATTTTAATTTTGATAATGCTATATCTTCAATAAATGAGTATTTCAACCTTTTTATTAAAACCTATGTTTATTTAATATTTTCAACTATATATGATATTGTTGAAGAAAAAAAACTTGTATCTAAAAGTATCATAAATGAATTGATATTGTATAAAAAAGACTTAGACGATATAGCTGTATTAAATAAAAATTTCAACCAAGATGTTAAGAAATATATATATGAATATTTTATTAGAAGACCTATAAATGAAAATTTTGTTACAATAGACGAATTATTCTATTCAGAATTTATTTCAAATAATTATAATATGCAAGATTTTCTTAATAAATGTTTTGAAGACATTGAAGAGATAAGTTTAATAACACATATAGACCAAAATAAAGGAAGAATGATGAAATTGAAAGATCCCTATATGATAGAAGAACCTACCCCGCCATATCTCAAACCTTTGCCTCAAAATATTCCTGAAAAACCAAATTTAGAAAAAATAAATTCACTTTTTCACGATGAATCTGAAGAAAGTAGACAAAAAATATATCAAAGAAAAATGAAAATTTATGAAGATATGATACGAGAGAGACAAACATATTCTTCAAGATTGAAGAAATTCAATTCAGAAAATGCAAAATATTTAATTTTGAAAAAAAAATACGATGATCATATTCTGTCAATTATGAATTTGAGTGTGAAAAATGGTAAAAGAAATGAATTATTAAATAATCTTATAGGAGATGATATCCCGGAAGCAGAAAAATGTAAATTGGGACCAAATGAAGATTTATTGAGTCCATTTACGACTAATTACGATCCTTTAAAATCTTATCCATTATATCAATTGGAAACAATAGTTAAAATACAAATCAAAGATGGAGAAAACATAATAAGAACTGATTGTGGAAATGCTATTGATTTATACAATTATATAATTGATTTTTACAATGAAGGAGAAAAACCAAAACATCCAATGTTTCAAATTCAACTATCGGATGAGAATATTGAAGAAATTTTCAAGAAAATACCATATATAGTGAAAGATTTCAAAGAACCAGATATAAATTTAATTAATATTTTAGGTGATAAACTCGATTTATATTTTGACATGATAGAGTCACATGATACAAAAAAATATGGAATTAACTTTTATTATAATGTATATTTAACAAGGAAGTTTGGAAGTAATATTGAAAATGGCTTTGTTGACGACACAGGTTACAAAACAATTGTCTATCATATATGTACATTTCCTACAAAGGATGAATCAACAATTAATGGAGTTTCTACTGAGAGTACAACATTCGGTATGATAGAGTTGTTAAATAAGCTGTTTGTCAAAAAAAGACTATTACATAATTATAATCCACCATATTGTATAATATCAAATAATGTAGATACATTTACATATTCATATATTGCAATAGGAGCAAAACTTATGAAAATGAGATCAATCACAGATTGGATATATAAAAATAAGACAATAAGAAAAGAATCTGAAATTTCTCAATTATTTGACGAAATATATGAAGATTTGTCACATTACTAGGTTGAAAATTTCATATTTGCTTGACCACCTATAATTTCAAATAAATTATAGCAATGTGCATATAAACTTAAATCATAATTTGTATTGAAGTTATAATTTAAGTTTTGTAATTTATTTTTCAATATTTGATTATTATCGTCTTGATTTAACCAAACATGTAAATCAGTTTTGAATAAAGCCCCATTGTAATATCCTGATAAAATTTCTTTTTCGGGATATAAACTAAAAGCATATGTATATATCCCATTTTTAGGTACGACGGTGTGATTTTCATATGGCTGTATCATATTGAAATATTTCTCAGGTTTTTGTTCCAATCTTTGATTATTGAAGAAATTTATAGAGGCATCTACCATAATACCTTTTTTAGTTTCTGGATAAGTAGGTGAAAAGTTTGAAAAATCATTAAAATTGTGAATATCATCTCTTCTAAAAATCCAAATAAATTCTTTTGTGGGTAAATTTGTATTAAATTCTACTTTTTCGTTTTGAATGATTCCTGATCTAAATGTATATTTGATTTGTTCCGCAAGATAAGTTATTTTTGGTTTGTAACAAATTCTTAATCTTTCTTCATTTTCAAGAAATATGTATTTTGCTTCTACATATGGATTAAGATCATAATCATTATTTAAAAAATCTGAAATTGTTATATTTGTACTATTAATTTCATTATAAAATGTGGGGCTTATATACATTTGTAAACTATGAGAAAACACTTGATAAAGTTTTTCAGATTCTTCAAGTTCTATTGAAAGCTCAACCTCATATAATTGCATTCTGATTAAAGGTAATGCTAATGCAGGTGTTTTTGTGAACCAAAAATTGAGAGGTATGACAATTTCTCTTTTTGGAATTGAGGGATTTGGTAAAATATTTTCACTACCATCTGGTTTAACACTCTCTGGATAATAAAAATATATAAATTGATTATTTTTTATCGTGACTCTATCATTGCTTACTCTAGGATTATATATTTCAGGAACATTTCCTATTAATGTATCAAAATTCTGATGAACTGTTGTAAGTTCATTCCAAATATTCATCCATTCGCCTGTTATTTCATCAATTGTAATAGATCCATTTAAAGTAATTACTGCTTTTTTCATTATAATGGTTCCTATATTTTCAACCCATCTGAAACGATATTCGTCACTTGAATAAACAGCTGGTAATGTAAAACATAAATTCAATTTACTTAAAAGATCTCCATGTCTTCCAATTTTACATTTGATTGTATTAGAACTTCTATTCAATTTATTGCTATTAACAGAAAGAAAATCAATAAATCTCGATTCCATAGAAAAATTCGTGTGTCTTTTGAAAGCATATTCGTAAAAACTTATTTGTGGATTGCCAACCAAATAGTTGTCTATTTGTCCCGTTGATGCTAATTGTAATAAACCACCGCCCATTTATATATAAATGAACGGCAATATCTTATATATATTTAAGATTTAAAAAGGCTTTGGCATATTGTCTTCATTTGTTCTAGAATACGGAATATCCAATGTATTATTATTATTATCTCTGGAAATCTTAATAGGTTCAATTGGAAATTTCTCATTATACAAAGACATTATCTCTTTTGAATCTAAACTGTAATTAAAATATGTAAGGTTTGCTATTTTTATGATTTCTTCATTTTCGACAGAATTTTCTACATTAACATAAAGTTTACCTCTATTATGTTTCATTGTTGTCGAACCATAAGAACCATTGTAAGGTGATTCAACATTTCTATCTAAAATAACAACACCATTTAAATATATTTTGCAAGAAGTCTTATTTTTGTATAAAATATCATTTTCTGGATTAGTTTCTCTAAGAACAACAGAAATCATAAACCATTTTTTATCATACATTGGTTGATTCAGTTGATAAACTCCAAGTAATCCTTTATTTTTATCGTACATACTGTTGCTATTACAGTTTATTACATTTTTTCCATATTCGCGAAAAGAGTCAGGGAAAGTCAATGTGTTATATTCAACAATCAATGCCGAACCATCATTTGTTAATCTTAGTAGGGGGTTTTTGACAAGAAAATATTCTCCATTTGATTTCAAAACACAATTGGCGTCGTTTGAATATGGTAATTTTGCTTTATGTCCTCTTAATAATAATATAAAATCGTTATTATTATTTTGACTCTTGATCTTGTCGTGATCTATATACATCCAAAAGTTATATGAATATTCTGCACCACCTTGTTGATTTATAGATGGTGATAAATCTTTAAAAGATGCAGCATTTTTATTATATGTATCAACCTCTATATTTTTAATATCACCATTAAAATCCATTATTCCTTCAAATATCGAAACTTTTTTTTTGATGTTATTTTGAGAAAAACTATTCATTATTTCTCTATTATAAATGACATAAGCTACAAAAGTCAAGAGTAAAACAGTGAATATTGCAAAAACAATTTGAACAATATTGACAAAATTCATATAATCTATAATATTACTACATTTTTATTCTATTTTATATATCGGATATTGTAGACCATAACTTGATAAACCAAGTGAAGCAAGTAAACCATCCAACGGTCCTTTGTTATAGTCGTCATAAATGTCTTTATTATTTAGATCATAATTGAACATTGTTATTTTTGAGATAAGTCCTGAAAATCCAGGACCCATTGATGATTCGAATGATCCACCAGTGTGTAAATCACCCATTTTATCTAAATTTAAGTTATGTATTTTGACCTTAGAGCCAAAATCATTTGTTTCATCGGTGGAAATTATTTTTGAAAGATCACCGTCAATATATGCAGATATAGTTCCTCCATTTGAATTTTCATTTACTACAACACCAACATGAACCCATCTTTGTAAAGGAATATATGGGATTGTAATACCTTGTTTCATAAAATTGCTTATTTGCGAGTCATTGGCACCTTGAAGAGTTGTCAAATTTGAAGACATACTATCATTAGTATTTGCACTAAAACGAATATATAATTTATTTTCATTCTTATCGAGGAATATATATGGGCTTGCAGATGCTACATTGTCTTCGTCTCCGATATGGAATACATGTTTGTATGATCCATTGTATTTGTTTAAATCGTGTATATATATCCAAAATGTTAAAGTTCTTCTTTTACCATTACCAGATTTCACAAAATTTTTTATTGCATACTTACCATGTTTATTACATATAATTGGAGATTTTGTAGCTTGTATAGTAACACTGGATTGATTAAAAATCTTGTTTGAAATTATGTAATGTAATAAATAAGCTACTAATATTCCAACAACAATAACAGCAAATAATCCAATGTACATGTAATTATTCATAACACTTCCCATAACATCCTTAGTTTTTTGTTTATACTCATCAAAAGATAAATTTTCATTAACAAAATCAAAGGAATTTTTCATTTTATCAGTTCCAATACTATTTCCAATCGAATCATTTGATAATTTTGGAGTTTCTGGTAATTCGATTTTACTCATAATATAACTATCTAATTAAAGGAAATAAAATTTCTGGTATTATTTATATGATAATTGTTAATTTGATATAACGGGAAATTTGTAGTATAAGCTCTCTTTATGTTCTTTTTTTGCAAAGATATAAAACTCAATATCTTAGTAAAATTTGCAATGTTTGCTCTCTTATTTTTTTTGTTATCGATTCTCAAAAAATCGTGAATTATACTTGTAAAAAAATCAACAACTAGATCTGAAGAATTCGTTTTATACATCAAAACGTCATATAAAATAAAATTTAATAAAAACGATTTATATAAATTATGACATTTTGATATCGTAATTTTTCGGTTTTTGAGTTCAATTATAATATTTTCGTGAAATCTTAATGGAATTACCCATGGATCTGTTAAAACTGTTTTGGTGATATTTTTTCGGTTAAAATCATTTCCATATAAAATATTGACATTGATTAAGTCATCCATATTATCAAAAAATTCTGTTTCACTATATTCAATTTGTTTGATACATTGTGATAAATTTCCATTATTTTTTATTACATTTCTCAAATTAGAACTATTAGGAAATAATTTTTTTAAGGTGTTAAAAAGATCATTCTCATCAGGATCTACTAATTCAATTATTTTACATTTATTTTTAATACTACCGATTCTTCTCATTATTTCAATGGATGAAATACATATTATAGGTATTCGTTTAATTTTCATAGATGATAAAAACGATACAAATGATGAATTAACTGTTCTATCAATCGTTATAATAGAATCAAAATCATCAATAATCATTATTTTAGGGTCTTTGTTATTCATTAAAGTTTGCATTAAAGAACTCGTAGATGCTTTCGTGATATGATCTATTAAATCTGAACTATTTGAACAATTATTTGAAGATATATAATTCACATAAAGATTTAGTTCTTTGCAAATTTGTTTTATAGAATATGTTTTACCAATTCCCGAATTTCCAGTTATGAACAATACATCGTCAAATGACAATTTTGAATTATAATTTATTGTATTGGATTTTACCCAAGATATTATTTCTTCATATTTATTTTTATTACCACATAAATTCATATAGATATTATAGTCGTCTTTCTTTTAATACAGCATCATTTGTAAAGATATTATTATATAGTAACAAAATACAGAGAGAACACTCAAAATAACCTCTAAGTTAATTAATGATGATGATTTTGAATTACTATCAAAATCAAATGTTTTGAGATTTTCATTTGCATCGAATATCATCGCCGGTTTGATAACAATTAACAACGAAACCAAAACAATATAAAGTAAAATTGTATATACTATTCTACTTTTCATTTATCTAATAAATAAATATATTAATTTATTAAAGAAGGTAACAAATGACATATCATCGTATTTTTTCCATAATAGCAATGTTGATATTTATTGTTGTATTGGAAAAAAGTTTATCACTTGAACATTTTGTCAACTATTATTCTTTAGATACCGTTAATAAAAAGCATAAAAGCAATGTTTTTAATAACACTATTTTATTAACAAATAATGACAAACATGGAGAAACTATTAATGAAATTTTGAATAAAGATAATTTTAAAAACATGATCAGATATATTGAAGGGATGAAATGGAATTTATGGAATCATAATATTACTGATAAAATTGAAAAGGAAAATCAAAAAGTTTTGAATTTACTGGATAAAAAATTGAATAAAAAATATTATACAACTAATTATCAAATAAACAAGTTTAGAGAAAATCATCACGATTCCAATAAAATAATTGTCGATATAGATGTTTCAATATGCAATGATGAAATACCACATTTATATCATTTCAATGTTTTATATTATATAAATCTTACAAATAAAGAGATTCAAATTATTATTTGTAAATTAATTGGAAGAATCAAAGAAAATACAAATATCGATTATTACAATATTGAAGGTAATAATGATTTTAAATATATTGATTTTAAATCAGATATACAAAAAATGAATTATGACAATTTGATAATAAATGAAAAAAAAGAAAATGAAAAGGTTATTGATATATTATACCAAGAATTTATAAAAGATAATGAATATGATGATGATATGAAAAAAAATATATATTTCAAGAAAAATCACGATTATATAAAACAAATGTTTACAAAGAATTTGATTGAAAAAGATATATCAAATCGCAAGTATAAAGAAATAAATTCAGAATATGAAAATGTCTATTAGTTGATATAAAGAATTACTATAATAAATTTGTAGAATGATATTATTTTATAGCGAATTTTGTCAACATTGCAAAATTTTATTAGAAACAATAGAAAGACATGATAAGAATAAAATAGTGAAAAAGATTTCTATTGATACACTAAGATCATTAAAAAAAGCAATCGATCCTCAGATTCATTCAGTTCCAGCTCTTTTTATAAAGAGTACAAATGAATATATTTTTGGTAAAGCTGTATTTGATTATTTGCTGTTACCAAATAGAGGAATTCTTTTTACAAACCAAACAACAAAAATGAATAACGATAATATACCTAAAACACAAGAGAGTAATTCTGAACCATCTGCATTTACATTAGGTTCAATATATTCAGAAAGTTTTTCTTCACTTGAAAATGAAGATCAAATAAATGATAAAAACTATACATGGGAATTAATTGGTTCTTCGTCTGAAAAATCAGAAATTGTAACAATGTCTAATACAGATGATGATGGGAAGAAGAAAGGTTTACCTTCTTTAGAAGATCTTATGAAACAGAGATCAAGTGAGATATAGAAATATATATAAAGAGTTTTTATTATATAAAAAACAGTTCAAGGGATGAGTTCTGTTTTTATCTTCAATCAATATTATATTGACCTATTAAAAAGGATCAAATCTCGTTGTAAAGAGAACAAGGAAGATGATAATTCAAATCGTATTTTAAAAAGTATTAAGGCTACATATTCAACACTTGATAAATCATCGCAAGAATATATTGATTTTGTTAATAATCAAATATCAGAAGACGATTGGAAATGTTTTTTAGAAGATGATGATTGGGTGAAAAAAAATCAAAAAACACAACTTTACTCTGATATATCATTAGAAGATTTAACAAAATTATTCGAAGATGACTATTTACAGTTACATTTTTTGACTGTATTTTATATTTTCAGATCTGAAAGAGATGAGGAAGAAAATACAACTATTGTAAAAATACTCCAAAGTATTGATGATGAAAAACCCGAGCAATTGAATGATGATAATGTCAAGAAACTTATTTTGAGACTATCTAAATTGCGTAATGAAAAAGTGAAGGAAAAATCTGGAATAGATATGAAATTTATAGAAGATACAACTCTTGGAAAACTGGCAAAAGAAATTATCCAGGATATTGATATTGGAAAAATGCAAAAATCGATTGATGAAAAAGGTGATGTTTTAAAGGCCATAGGTGATCCTGATAGTGGGTTTGCGGAAATAATAACCAGTGTAAGTCAGAAAATGGCAAATAAAATTTCAAATGGTGAATTAAAACAGGAAAATATCATTCAAGATGCGGTGAAATTAGCATCGTCAATGCCTGGTTTGATGGGTGGAATGGGAGGATCTGGTAAAAATAAAGATACTCCTGATTTATCAAGTATGATGCAAATGATGTCATCAATGATGGGAAATAATGACATGCAGAACATGTTTAAGAATATGGCAGGAGCTTCTGGAAACAAGAAGAAGGGTCAAAGACCAGTTTTTAATGAAGGTGCATTGAAAAAAATGGCAGCTGCTAAAAAAATGAAAAATAAACTTCGAATGAGACAAAATGAGAAAAATGATAAACCAGAGTGAAATAAAAAAGTTCAAATTAAATAGATAAAGGTGTAATATGTTTTGGACGGAAGAAGTTTCAATATTATTGACTCCTACATTAATACCCACTGATTACATGTCTTTTGATGAGAAAATGAATACATTAACTAGGCTTGTAATTTTTATTTGTTTAATTGTTTCTTTAGTAACACAAAACATAAATATTATAGTGTTTATGTTTATAATCATATCATTTATTGTAATTGTATATAAATACAGTGAAAAATATAGAGATGATGTAACTGAGGAATTTTTCAATGAACACGATTTAGAAGTTATTGATAATCAAGTATGTGTGAAACCTTCGATAAATAATCCATTGATGAATCCAAATATCATACATTTAAGGGATTATGATAAATTAAAAATTTCAGGAGCTTGTCCATCATATAATGAAAATATCGGAAATCAAATAGATGAAATATTTGATAAGAGTAATTTCATAAATTCAAATGACTTATATAACCGTTCATCTTTATTAAAGAGACAGTTTTATACAGTACCCGGAGACACAATACCAAATAATCAAAATGAATTTGGAAATTGGTTATATAACAGAGGTCCTTCATGTAAAGAAGGTAATATAACTAGATGTTATACAAATATGCACAGAGATATTAGATTATAAATTATTTTTTTATTTATTTGAATAAGATAGAATAATGACATCTTTATATAATGCAGAGATACAGTTAAACTCTGATAAATGTTGGATGAATGCCAAAGATAACAATAATAACAAAATTGAACAATATTCATTATATTACAACGATTCTTATAAAAATGAAACAGAATATGGAAGTTTTCCACAATTTTCATATGATCATGTAAATTTAAATGGAAGGACAGGATATGGTGTAACAGATAATTATTTAATAGATGTTTATTCGTCATTGAGAAATTCTCAAGAATCTATGACTCGTGACAGATGCCCGGTACAACTTTCAACTAGAATATTCGCAGGAGGTCCAAAATTAACTGGAAAATGTAGAAATATAAATATGGAATTAGATATGATGTGTGGTACAGATACAAATCTTGATCCAAATTATAAAATGGTCGATGAAGTTATTGGATCATCTGCTACACAAAATGGTGTATGTAATAAACATATAATGGAAAAAACTACAAATGTTCTAGCTCCTTTATTAGATTGTGTGAAAGAAGTGCAAAATCCTGATCATATTGTTCCAACTTGGACTAGAGGAGGGGAAGATACTCGATCTTATGTAAATAAGCAAAAATATAATAGATGTAATAGAAAATAAAAATCTATATATATTTATTAGATAATGAGTTTTAATAGAAGCAAGTATGATAATTGCTCTTATAAACAAAATTTACAAAACAATGTTAGTACATTAAGTTATGTTCTTTCTCCTATGAATTTTGAAAGAGCTGATAAATGCAGACATCAATTAGGATTTGTCGGCGGTACTGCGGTTTCTCATATTAAAGGAAATATGGTTGATTTAGAAAGTGAATTAAGAGGTCAAACAAGATATATATCTAAATGTCCTGATAATTTATATGTTCCAACAGATGATGGAATTATCAAAAATGATAAAACTGATCCAATCGATACAACAACTATTCATTTACCTGCTTGTCAGTCAATAATGTATAGAAGTATTCCTAAACCCCCTCAAATGGAATATAATAAGTGTTAATATAAAAAATATATTTCATTAATAGAAGATGAATCAACCAAATGATACAAGAATTAATTATGATAGTTGTAGCTACACTGAAAAATTGAAAAGAACAATTGGACCTGGTTTATATTCATTAAATACTCCTTATAATGATTGTTCAGATTGTGGTGGTTTTCCAGACGATCCATCTTTAAGATATCAACATTATGGTCCTAATACATGTATGATGAAAACTGCTGTAGACGATTCTAGCGAATTACTTGGTATCAATTACAAATTAACAAAATGTAATGCAGAAGAATATTTTCCAGGAAAATATCAAAAATCAAGTGGATGTTCTGTTGAAAATTATAAAACAAGAGAATGTTTAGCTCCAAGAGAAGATACTAGATTATCAAATCCCGCTTGTTCTTTGAGAGGTACTGGAATAAATAGATGGGAGTGGCTATGTTATGATCCGCAAGCAAAAGCAATTGAAGATTTTGACAGAGTTCCTGTTAATTATCGCATGGTGGCTAAAGATAATCATGTTCCTTTAATTGAAGAACCGATGGATCAAACATTATGTTTCCCTCAATATGATGGAAATATCAAAATGGCAGACGAGGCTCTCAAACAATGGCAAAAAGGCAGTGCACAAGATATGTATGCTCCTGGTAATCCATTAGGATCTATTAATTACGGTAGATCTTGTAAATAAGTATAAAGGTATTTATTTTTATTTAATATATACATGGTTTTGAAAAAACATATATATATCAATGATGTTGAAATGTGTGAACTGGTTAATAATAATGATTTGAGATTTTTTAAACATCAAAAATATCTTTTAAACAAAATGTTAGATACCAATAATGGTTTTTATGTAAAATATTTTACTTGGGATTCAAATATTTTATTAAATGACTTTGAATTATGTAATAAAATTAAACATGTAAATATTATTAAACCATTATGTTATTTTGAATTTGAAGATGACATTATTGATTTTCTCCAAAATACTAACTTCAGGAAAAATGAAGAATTATCTGTAATAATTTCAGAATATTATGATCCGGTAAAAGAAAATATAGAGAATAAGTTTATATTGTTACAAATTATTCTTTTACTTCATTATATTTTCTTTAATTTTAATGTTTGTTTCAAAGAAATTAATATTGATAACATTTATATAAAAAAATTGAATAAACCAAAAAATGTTAAATACAACTTTTTAAATCAATCTTTTCGGATTCAAACAGAAAATATTGTTATATTTGATGATTTTTATAATTCATTTAAAACAAATGATCAACAATATTTTAATGAATGCATTAATAAAATTATGAAAAAATATTCGAATTTCACAAGTCATTGTGATAATATTGATTGTATTGAAAGATTGAATCAAATTATTTCATTTTTACGATAGATATTTTTATGATACTATTTTTTATATATTAATGATAAGAGGGCGAACAATGATGGAATTGGCATCCCAAGACAAACCATCGATGAAAAATATATACGAATCATCATTTTTAGAATCTATTAAACAAGATCAAATGAGACGAGGGAATGATCTTTTTCAAAAATCAAAAGATCCGTTAAGTTCAGGTGTATTTCCTTTACACAATTCATCTATTTCATTATCAAAAATGAATAATGATAATAATGTTTCTCTATTAAGTGGAAAAACAGTTGATAGAAAAAACTTTAAACATAACAATATGCAACCTTTTATTAAAGGAAATGTCACACAAAACACCGATGTTGAAAAATTTACAGCAAAATTAGATATGAATACAGGATCTGATAAATTCTATCAGAAGAAAAAAGAAGTTGTAAATGATTTTACTAATACAAATATTGATAATGTATACGGAAATAGATCTCAAAGTGATTTTTTAAAAAATCGTTTAAATTCTTCAAAAGTTATGAATAATGTTTTACCATTTGATCAACAAAATGTTGGACCTGGTATTAACCAAGGTTTTACAACAGTCGGTAGTGGTGGATTTCAACAACAAGATACAAGAGATCATGTGCTACCGAAAACAATGGATGATTTGAGATATGAATCCAATCAAAGAAATTCAGAATACCAAATACCAATACAAGGTCCTGCAAAAAAAACAGAACAAAGAGCTGTTATAACTCCTTTAGTTAAAAATAGACCCGAAACAACTTATAAACAAGGTATTGCAAATTGGTTTTTATCTAAAGCATCAATAACAAAAGATACTGCTAGACCAGAATTAGATGTAAAAGATACTCATCGACAAACTACACATGTGGAATATAATGGTACTGCTAAACTTATAAATATGCAAGGTATGTCTGAAAAAGATGATTATGGTAAAAGTAAGATTATTGTTTATGATAATGAACGCACATGTACATCTGAAACTCCTATTACAAATTTATCAACCACCGTAAAAGCATTAGTTAATCCTGTTTTAGACGCTATTCGTTTATCTGTAAAAGAATATTTAATAGAAGCTCCTAGAGCGAATGGTAATACAAGTATTCAAATGCCAAATAAATTATCTGTTCATGATACTAATGATGTTATGAAAACAACTGTGAAAGAAACAACGATACATGATAGCGAAAATTTGAATTTAACTGGTCCCGACGAATCTTATTCTGCATTACATGACACTGCAAAAACTACTGTAAAAGAAACTTTAATACACGACAGTGACAATTTGAATTTAACTGGAAATGAAAAGAATTATTCTGCATTACAAGATGATTTGAAAAAAACTATAAGGGAAACTGTATCTCCATATGATACTGTTCGAAATATTGGAAAAGGTAAATATAGAGTTTATATGCATAATCCAGAAGTGGCTAAAAAAACTATGAAAGAAACAACAATAAAAGGCAAGGCAGAATTGGGTTTTGTTGGTGGTATTATTAATAGTATTTTAGGAGGATATGCGACTCAAGAAATAGATATTAGAAATAGTCATAAACAGTTTACAGTAGATAATGAAAATATTGGTATTGCAAAATCAATAAATGATCATCGACAAGTAAGTCGTGAAAATGTTGAAAATGCCGAAATTGATGGTGCTCGTGAAAGATTATTAATGGATGCAGGAGGAACACCTAATCCAGGTAGAGTAAATATACCAATTGATAAAGAGAATGTTGATATGAAAACTAATCGATTGGAAACTGATAGTTATGCTGCTAGAGATACAGGAAATATTGGTAAAATTTATCAAATAAGACCTGAAATAAAAGATTGTAATATTACACGAGATGTAGATGATACTAATGCATTTAAAAACAGACTAGATAGTTCTATTTTAGAAACATTAAATAATAACGATTTGAATATAAAAATAAATCCGATACAATCTATAGATAATTGATGATAACAAATATCATTAAAAATGGGACTAATTATTTAAAAGTTCAATTACAGGAAGATAGCATAATTGGTTCAAAAAATAATATTCTATATTCACAAGGATATATTATAAAAGATGAATTATCTTCACCTGTTTTTACACAGTATAATGGTAAAGGAACTATCGCAATTGGTGCAAATATTCCAAATGAAATTCTACATTTAAAACTCAAACCATCATCTAGTTATATTTTTTCTTCTGATAATTTTGCAGCCTGTTCTGTAAATGTTAGATTAACTTATATTCCAAATGAAAATAGAGTAATTGTTGAAAATATATCTGACGAAGTGCAATATCTATGGATTTTTGCATATGGGAATTTTGAAAAAATTATTTTAGATCAAGAGGAAATTGAAATTAAAAAAGGGCTTTTACTTATTTATCATTCCTTTATGGAAATAATTGAAAAAAATAATTTCATTATTGTGAAAGGTCCTGCTAAATTTTATATTCAAACATTTGAAAAGAATGAAAATGACAAAGGTGATAATATTATTTCAAAATTTTTAGAAAATGTTAAAAATAAGGGAAAAATCAGAAATACTTTGCGCAATATATAAAGTTTTGTTGAAAAATATATATAGAATGCAAGATTTGGTTGAAACACGCAAAGAATATATTGAATTATTGCAAGATTTTATTTCGATTCCTTTATCACAAAGAATTTATAATATTTATACCGAGAATAACAAACGAGGTAAAAATGTTTTACAAGAGTTTCAGAAAGAATTAGAACTCATACCAAAATGGAATAATCATATTATTGAAACAGAAACACAAAACATTATTGAAAAATCTGGTTGTAATTATCTTCATAAATTGTTGAAATTGACGATATCGTCTGGTATCAAAATAAAATTTAGAGAATATGGTCATAATATGAGGAAATTAAAAATGAAAATGCCAACTCTTGAAGATTTTATACACAAATGTTTTATAAACTCGGCTTCATTTTGTTGGAAACATGCTTATCTTTTTACTACAAGTAAATTAAATTCGGTACAAATACAAAATAACATCAATACTATTGAAAATAATATCAGAAAAATGGTTTCCAAATCATTAAGACATTGTATAAATGGTAAGGAATTAATAGAAGAACTTGAAAGTTTATCAGATAGATCATTCAGGAAGAAGAGTAATTCACATATTCAGAAGACTCATTATACGAATAAACATGTAAATCATGATAATGTAATTGATGATAAATCCGACGATGTAATTGATGATAAATCCGATGATATAATTGATGATAAATCAGATGATAAGTCTGATGATGTAATTGATGACAAATCTGATGATATAATTGATGATAAATCAGATGAAGATAAATTGGATGAAGATAAATCTGATGAAGATAAATCCAATGATGATAAATCCGATGAAAATAAGTCTGATGAAGATAAATCTGATAAAGATAAATTGGATGACGATAAATCTGATGAAGATAAGTCTGGTGATGATAAATTGGATGATGATAAGTCTGATGAAGATAAGTCTGATGATGATAAGTCTGATGATGATAAATTGGATGATAATAAGTCTGGTGATGATAAATTGGATGAAGATGATTCTGATGATTTTGATGATATTATTGATGATGAAATTAAAGATGATAAATCAAATGCTTTTAAATCAGAGGATGAAACTTCTTCAGAAGAAAATGAAGATATAAAGGTTGTTAATATCGATGATATGAATAAGAGTCAATATTTCAAAAAAAAAGGTAATTTATTCTTCTAAATAATCTTTTATTATAATAAGTTTGATGAAAAAAAAACAAGAACAATCTAATTACTGGTATATGATATTTTCGGTATTATTATTGATTTTGATAATAATAGTCAGTATTTTATTATATTTTGTTTTAAAGGTTCCTAAATATAAAACAGAAGTAAAAAAGGAGGTAATATATATAAATGATAATACAGAAAAATCAGAAGATATAAAAATATATCCAAAAGAATTACCTGAATATAATAATAATGATTATCAGCAAATTGGATTATTAACTGCAAATGAATCAGACAAAGACCCTATTATATTGCCATTATTTGCGAAAAAATTAAGAAATAATAGAGATCGATGGCAATATTATACTGCAACAGATAAAAATAATATGATGAGACTTCCATTGCATCATCAAAATATGAATTGTGATGATTCTATAGGTTGTAGGGAAATATATGATGGTGATACAATTAACGTTGAGATATATAAAAATAGAATATTTACTGCTACTATATATAAGAATCAATCGCCTCAATATTTTGCAGATGTTTATTAATATCGCGAAGTTGTCTTTTTAACTTTTATGACACCTGTATTCTTCTTTTTTGTAAAGACACCTGTATCAAATGGTTCAGAATCTTCTTCATTTTCTATACCCATTTCTCTTCTTTGATCTTCAAGATTCTGTAGTTCCCATAAATCATTGCTACACATTTTGAAATTTGTTTCACTAGCTTTATACCAGAAAACTTGATCTTCTATTTTATTACTTTGTATCTTATTATCAATAACTAAACATTCAAAATTATCAGTTGTTTGTGTCATAACTTGATCAAAAACTTCAAAAGTTGGAAACATACCAGCATAATTTTCATAAATTTTTTGTCTTTCTCTTATAATATTATTTCTAAAAATGAATACATAATCTACATTGTTTCTTAGAACAGGTGGTAAACCAAGAGAATGCTGCATTGTTATTAAAAAAAATATCTTATAATGTCTCCCATTCATAAAGATTGATCGTATATTTGTATCATTTATCCATCTTTTATCATATAAACAATCGTCTAATATAAGAAAAGCTCTTGAATCAAGTTGAGAATGTCCTGTTTTTTTCAATTCTTTTTTCCTTTCAGTAGATAGATTTATTTGTCTATCTAAAAATTTTTTAATTACCTGTTCTTCACATTCATCATATATCAGCATTTTCGGAATAAATTTTTCGAAATAACCATTTGCTCTTTCTGTTGGACTTATTACAATTCCTACTGGAATCGAACGATGATAATTTAAAATATCTTTCATACAATATGATTTTCCTGTATTTCTTTTTCCAATAAATACAACAACTGAATCAGACGCTATTCGCGATGGATCAAATTTCTTGAGTTCCAATTTCATATATAATAAGAAGATGTGACTATTTTATATCAATTTATTTTTATTGGATCAAATCCTGTATAAACTGATTCTTTTATTTGTTTCAACATTGTATTATCTACATTATCTTTGTCTATTTCATAATCAACATTTTCATTATCAAATATGAAATAAAATACTATTGTAATTAATATATAAATTAAACACAATAAACCAATATTTGATATTGTCAACATTTTATAATCTCGCGGATTTTTATTATATTCATTCCATTGTAATATGATAAATAGTGTAATAGAGCATAATAGAGACCATAAATAATACATTACAAATCCTAAAATTATATATGATTTATTTTTTTATTAAATATACTCGTGTAATATAATAAATGCAACTTATGACTAAACATACATATTTCATTGTAAAGAAAATTGGGTCGAATAATGTTAAATTAGGTGTAGAAAGGTGTTTCCGGTTTTTTATAACTAGGTAATACATTTTGAGTACATTTCATTAAAAATATTTGAAATTTATAAATCTTTCATAAATATTTGAAAAACAATAAGAAATGTACTCAAATATAAAAAAGAGTACATTTCATTCAAAATTCTTTAAAAAATAAAACTCTTTATCAAAATGTAAAACTTTTATAGGAATGTACTCTTTTTGAAATTATTAAAAATAGTATAAAACTTACTCTTATTTTTCTAACAAATGAATGATTTGCAAAAAAAACAAATACAATATTTTTGGACTTTATATGAAAATGAAGGGCACCATAAAGCTATGACTTGGTTAGAATCACATAAATATTACACAGATTATTGTTATGAAGATATTTCGGAAATTTGTAATAAAATGAAAAATCTCTGTCAAAAAGAAAAAATGATACCTCATTATGATATTTCATAATATCACATGATGACCACATCACAAATTTTGAATAGTTTTAATACAAGTATTGATATTTACAAACAATATACTCTCGATGAATTACAAAAAAAATTGGAAGAAGCCTATAAAAATGTTATGATTAAAGATAAGTTTATGATTATTGATGTTGAAACATCTGGGTTACCAATTAGAAAATCATTCTATAAAACACCAGACCCTTCGATGATTGATCTTTATAAAAATGCAAGAATTGTAGAAATTGCATATATTATTTATGATTCTCAATTTAATATTATTCGAAAAGTTGAAAGTTTAGTTAAACCAGAAGGGTTTATTATTGAAAATTCTCATATTCACAAAATTACTCATGAAGAAGCATGTCAAAATGGACAAAATATTGAAACTATTCTACAAAATTTGGAAAAAGATTTGATTGATGTTGAGAGAATTGTGGCTCATAATATTGATTTTGATGTCAATATCATATTATCAGAGTGTTACAGAAGCAAGAAAAATAATTTGATTAAAAACATTTTTCTTAAACAAAAATATTGTACAATGGAAAATGGCAAATCTTTAATGAAAACAAGGAAATACCCAAAATTAACTGAACTATATCAATATTTATATCAAAAAGAAGTCATACAAAAACATCGTGCCTTGTCTGATGTTGAAATTTGCACAGATTGTTATAGGAAATTAAGATAAAAAACAAAAAAATGATAGTTGATTTCATTTATACAATCAACAAATGAACTATCAAAGATATGCGATTTTACTAGCAATAATTTGTACAATATTCAATTATAATCATACAATTGTTTATTATAATAAGTTTGTTCCAGATAATTTTTCAAGATCAAAACTGTTGAATAAAAAATTCTCTTGTATAAGATATTTCAATAATAATGAATACTATAAATATACTGAAAAAAAATGTCAAGATTACAAATATGATTATTTGTTGTTTCAATTACAAAAAGCTATTCATATAAATGATTATATACTCTATAACATATTCTGTGCGATTTTATTCATACCAGTATTATTTATTTAAACTTTATTTGATAGCTGTAAAATATTTTTTAACCTTGATATAAACATATCAATATCATTTGGATTAAATTCAAAATTATAAAACATATTTTTAAAAAATTTCAAATGGTTGAAATATTTTGTTCCCGCAATATATGATATATTATCTTCTTCGATAAGTATTTTATCAAATTGTTTTTCATTTTTTAAAATCATATCATATATACAATTTACACCAATCTTTAATTGTTTATAAAATTCACTATTACCAACTTTTGGCGAATCATATAAAAAACAAGATATATTATAATAATATTTAAATTTTTGAATGATATCATACGCAATAAGTGATGCTAATCCTGCACCGATAGAATGACCTGATATATATATGTGTACAATATCATTATTTTCAGATAATTTGTTTATATGTTTAATTATACCGGTTTTAATTTTTTCATATTCAGTAAAAAGTCCCTTATGAACTTTTACTGATTCATTTATGAAAATTAATTTGTCATTTATTTGTAAATTAATTTTACTATTTGGACAAATGAAAATTGTATTTTTATGTTTTAATAAAAAACAACTGGAATTACCTTCACATATATAATGTATTTTATTATTTGCAATAATATGATGTATATCTTGTAGATAATCGTTTTTTTCTATTTCTTTTAAAAATATCGAAGGAACTTTATTTGATAGTTTTGTCAATAATGCATTTTTATAAAGATCAAGAATAAATATTTTATTCATAAAATCTATATTTAAAAGATAAAAATAAAAAATAATGCTTTTTAATTGCTGTAAGCAAGACCGCCCATACCTGACATAATACGGAGGACATTGTAGTTTACAGCGTATATTGATAGACTTCCAGCAACACTCGATGATACTGATAAAACAGCAGTATCTATACGAGACATATTTAAGGTTCCAGAAGGTTGGTGTTCTTCGGGTTTGAGAGCAAATGAATATACATTGATACCACCGTGCCAATTAGAAGGTGTGTTTTCGTGATGTTGATAAGGTTGGACACGAGAGAAATAAGTTCCATCGCGTTCTGTCATACGATCATTACCATTTAATTGTATTTTAGCTCTCATTACATGATTAACATAGGAATCGTCAGTATATCTGTTCCATTTTTCTGCAACTGTACTATCAGTATCGGAGCGAACAGTCCAAATAAGTTCTTTACATGGGTGATTGAAAGTCATTCTAGAACTCTTCATAGTATTAGGATCAGTGCTTGCAGTGATAGTATCAGAGCCAGTAAATTGTAATTGTTCAATGAGATATTCGTGTGAAAGTTGAGCAAAACGTCTGCGTTCATCGGTATCGAGGAAGATATAATCGACCCACATAGATACATCAGTCATTTCAATCTTGTTAGAATCTGTAGAAGTTACAACAATATCAGCTTTAGAAGCATAATTGATATTGATCTTAACTTCATGATATTGGAGAGCAATAAGAGGGAGTGCTAAACCAACATTGCGACAGAACCAGAACTCGAGAGGAACATAAACTTCATATTTTTTGTCAGCTGGTAAAACAGTAGATTCTACAACACCCTCACTGTTTCTGGTAGCACCAACCATTTTTTCATAACCTTCTTTTTTACCGACAGGCATAGAAAGTTCGTTCCAGATATATAGCCATTCGGAATAGTGTTTATCAATCTTCTGTCCACCAATTTCGAGTTCTATTGTTTTAAGTAATTTTTGTCCGAAATAAGGAACAAGTTCAACACCGAGACTAGAAGCAACTACAGTTACTGTTGCGCCACTACCACTACCGCCAGATAGTGAATAAGTTTCGCCAGAAGTATATCCAGAGCCTCCATTGGTTAATTCTAAAGTTGCAATTGCCCCACCTTCAGCAACTGAAACAACTTTAACTGTACCACCATTATTTCCTCCAACTATATTTAAGATTTCATTTGCGACATAAGTACCAGTACCTCCAGAGCCAAGAGTAACACTAGAAATCACACCTTCTGTAGAAGCGGTAGAAGTATTTTTGATTTTTCCATTGAAATAAACACGATTAATTAAATCACCATTACGAGTGATTAGAACACTTACTGAAGAACCAAAGTTATTGTTTCCATTGAATGATTGTTCGATAGATTCCATCGCGAAATTAGTGTGTCTGCGGTAAACAACTTTGAAAAAGGTAATTTGAGGATTACCGGTTAAATAAACATCTTGAGCGCCATAAGCGACTAATTGAAGAAGACCACCACCCATTTTATTGTTATATTCTTTATACTATAATAGAAGAAAAAAAAAGAGATATATTATTTTTATTATTAGTTGCTATAAGCAATGCCACCCATACCAGACATAATACGAAGGACATTGTAATTGACGGTATATACATTAAGATTTTTACCGTGGCTGGAATCGTATACAGAAGAAATATTGAGATTTGCAGTATCTATACGAGACATATTTAAGGTTCCAGAAGGTTGGTGTTCTTCGGGTTTAAGAGCAAACGAGTATACATTGATACCGGCATTTGATGGAATATTTTCGTGATGTTGGAAAGGTTGAACAAGATTGAAATATAAACCATCGCGTTGTGCGAAACGATCATTTCCATTAAGAACAAGTTTAGCGGCAGTGATAGGATTTTTGCTGGTTATACAATCAGCAGCTAATTTTTTCAACATTCCAGATGTATCATCACCGCTTACAAGTTTATTATCACCACTTACATCAGTTGTGTAATTCATCCAATTGTTATTATCAGCAGCACTATCAGTAACAACCCATAGAAGTTCTTTACAAGGGTGATTGAAATTGAGTTTGGATTTCATTTCTTTAGAGGGGATTGATTCTTGACCAGTAAATTGGAGTTGTTCTATTAAATACTCGTGAGAAAGTTGAGCAAAGCGTCTGCGTTCATCAGTATCTAAGAAGATATAATCTACCCATAATGCGGCATTGAAAGATCCAGTTAGTGCAGTCGCATCTCCTTTGCATTTGTCACTAGTTTCGAAATTTATATTTATTTTTACCTCGTGATATTGAAGAGATATAAGAGGAAGTGCTAAACCAACATTGCGACAGAACCAGAATTCAAGAGGAACATATAATTGTTTTTCCATATTGGTTCCAGGTACTCCACCAACAGCACCGACCATATTGTAATAACCATCTCTCTTGGAAAGAGGTAAGGAAAGCTCGTTCCAGATATACATCCAGTGAGAATAATGTTTGTCAATCTTTTGACCACCGATTTCTATCTCTACATAGTTAATGAGGCGAAGACCATAGAATTTACATAAAGTATCTCCTGTTGCTCCCGACAAATCCAATGCAAGATATACACGACTGATTAAATCACCATTTCTAGAAATGGTACTGGTTACTCTTTGTCCATATCCAGGGGTTCCACTGAAAGTTTGTTCAATAGATTCTATCGCAAAATTGGTATGTCTGCGATAAACAGCTTTAAAAAAGGTAATTTGAGGGTTACCAGTTAAATAAACATCTTGTGCACCATAAGCAACTAATTGAAGAAGACCACCACCCATTTATTGTTATATTCTTTATACTATAATACAAGAAAAAAAAAGAGAAGATATATTAATGATTTTAATATATTTAATGATTTTAATATATTTAATGATTTTAATGTTTTTAATGTTTTTAATTGCTGTAAGCAAGACCACCCATTCCAGACATAATACGAAGGACATTGTAATTCACGGCATATATATTTAAAGTTCCACTTTGACCAGCACTCAAGTAATTAGATTGGGTTTCCATTGATAAAACAGCAGTATCTATACGAGACATGTTGAGGGTTCCAGAAGGTTGGTGTTCTTCGGGTTTGAGAGCAAATGAATAAACATTAATACCTCTGTTAGAAGGTATATTTGTGTGATGTTGGTAAGGTTGAACATAATTGAAATAAGAACCTTGGCGAACCGCAAAACGATCATTGCCATTAAGTTGTAACAAGCAATTTGTAACAGGATTTTGACCATCTAGATTTTCGTGAGTAACAACATTAGTATCAGTGTCAGTTTTCACATTATCTTTACTTGTATAATTGTACCATGAATGACCACTATTTTTGGCAACCCATACGAGTTCTTTGCAAGGGTGATTGAAATTGAGTTTATATCTGTTATTTCCACCAGATGAAAGATTTTCTTGACCAGTAAATTGTAATTGTTCAATTAAATATTCGTGAGAAAGTTGAGCAAAGCGTCTGCGTTCATCGGTATCTAAGAAGATATAATCGATCCACATTGAAGCATCTAAAGTAGAATTCAAATCAGTAGCGGCAGATGAATTGATGATACAGTGATCAGCTGTATCGAATTGTATTTTGAATTTAACTTCATGATATTGAAGAGCAATAAGAGGAAGTGCGAGACCAACATTGCGACAAAACCAGAATTCAAGAGGGATGTATAACATAGTTTTATCGGTACCAACAGTAAGATCTGCACCATTTGCACCAACCATTTTTTCGTAACCATCTTTTTTACCCATGGGGAGCGAAAGTTCATTCCAGATATACATCCAATCAGAATAATGCTTGTCAATTTGTTGTCCACCAATTTCTACAACAACATCTTTAAGTAAACGAAGGCCATAATAATTTACATATCTTGCCTCAGAACCTAATGATGATGAGGTTTCCATTAATTTAGGAACATTAACTTGGAGATAGGCTCTGTTTATTAAATCACCATTGCGAGATACTGTTACAGATATTTGAGATCCATAGCTAGAAACACCATTGAAAGTTTGTTGGATAGATTCTATCGCAAAATTAGTGTGTCTGCGGTAAACAACTTTGAAAAAGGTAATTTGGGGATTACCGGTTAAATAAACATCTTGAGCGCCATAAGCGACTAATTGAAGAAGACCACCACCCATTTTATTGTTATATTCTTTATACTATAATACAAGAAAAAAAAAGAGAGTTACTATTTTTATATTACTTAAGAATGATTTTGTAAAGTTTATTTATAAATATAAAATGTTTAAAGAGAAGACATCGAAGAAAAGAATACATGTTTCAGAGGATGGGAAAAAATTATTTACACTTGATGTTATGCATAGTAAAATGATAGAAAACTTTCAACAAAAACAAGATGAATTACAAAAACAAGAATCTGTATTAAAAGAATTGAAAAATAATCAAAAACATATAGAACAATGTATATTAAATACAAATGTTGACGATATTTCTTATATTGATATTTGGAGTTCAAATATAATTTTGAAGGAAAAAATACAAGAATCAGAAAAAGAAATTCAAAAAACAAAAGATATGAACAATGAATTAGAATATTATAATAACACGAGTGATATTTTATTTAATTATTATGATTTAATTGAAAAACAATCTAAAAAGAAACAAATTAAAAAAATTGTAAAACCTACTAATAAAACTATTTTAGATGCTCTGAATAATATAAATACAAATAATCAAGAAGCAGAAAAATCAGTTTCCGAAAATACCGAAAAAAATATAAAAGATAAGAGTGATTTAGTTGATGAATATCTTAATATAACTAATAAAAATCATATAAAAAAGACAGATAATAATGGACTCGAACATTGTAAAATTTGTAAGGAACAAATGACTTGTTTTCAACACGAGGCTATAATAATTTGTGAAAAATGTGGATTTCAGGAATTACTTCTAGTAGAACAAAATAGACCAATCTTAAAACAAAATGTAAAGGATTCTTCTCACTTCAGTTATAAGAGAATAAATCATTTTCGCGAATGGTGTAATCAAGTGCAGGGGAAAGAAAGTACAGATATACCTAATGAAATTTTTGAGAAAATTTTGAATGAAATTAAAAAAGAAAAAATAACAAATACAAAAAAAATCACTTATGCAAAAATGAGAGAAATTTTGAAAAGACTGAGAATTAATAAGTATTATGAACATATAAATTATATCATAAATCGTATAAATGGTATTCCAACTCCTCATTTTTCATCGGAATTAGAAGAAAAATTATTCATTATGTTCCGAGATATACAAGGGCCGTTCTTAAAACATTGTCCTAAAGACCGAAAGAATTTCTTGTCATATAGTTATGTATTATATAAATTCTTTCAAATTCTTGGTTTAAATGAATATCTTAGCTATTTTCCATTATTGAAAAGTAGAGAAAAATTATATGTTCAGGACCAAATATGGAAAAAAATTTGTGAAGATTTGAATTACGAATTTCATCCTTCTCCATTATTATAGAATTCACGGGAAACCCATTAATTTGAATCCTACGCCTAAACCAGTACCTTGTCTTGCACCATTTGAAATAGCAGGAGCTAAAATATCGAGTATAGAGAAAACAGCCGCTGCTGTTAATGCTATAATCATTATTTCTTGTCCAGATGGTTGAGGATTTGTTATAAGGTATGTAACAATACCAACCGATAAACCTTCGAGTAAATATTTGATTAATCGTACAACTGCTTCATTTATATCTAGAGCATAATCCATTTTTTAATGTATTTTCTTATATTTATAATAGAGATTTTTTTTATGAAAAAACTATATAAGATTTTTGAGTATTTATTTCTATAAAACATAGTTATGCAAAATGTTTCAGTTAAAGAACATGATTATTTAGACGAAGATAAACAAATAAGAGGACAAAATTATGTATTACTTTCATTTCTCAGCCCAGAAGATGTTATTGTAAATAAAGAATCATATTATTTCTCAAAATTTCTTGAGAAATTTGGTAAAGATATGAATACTTTATTCGACGGTATTCAAGCAAAATTCCCCGATTCTAAAGATATGATAGAATCTATCAAAAATAACCATAATTATATTCTAGATGCCCAAGAGATGGATAGTCAATATAAATTCTTCAAATCTGTTAATTCTTCAGATATTGAAGCGGATTATCACAGGGATAACAACTTTCAAACAACTATGAGAGGTATTAAAGTTAGAGGTGTTTTTGATACTATAGAGGAAGCCAAAAATAGATCAGAATTTCTCAAAAAAGTTGATGATAAATTTGACATTTTTATTGGACAAGTTGGATGTTGGTGTCCTTGGTCTCCACACCCTAGTGATCTTGAAAATCAAGAATATGGTGAAACTCAACTTAATACATTGATGAAAAAATATAAAGAAAATATGGACAGTAAAGATGAAGTTTTTGAAAAAAGAAAGCAAGAAGCTATCAATTCTTCGTCAAATAAATCAGATGTAGAAGATATTTCAGAACAAATGGAAAAAACAGATCCTTGGAGTGAACGACAAAATGTTGAAAACGAAGTTGTATGAATTTGATTAACAATTATTTTTCTATAGTTTTATAATAAAAGATGAAAAGCTTTGCGATATTTCTATTATTTATAGGAACTATTCTTGTTATTCAAGGATATTATAGTCAATCATATGATCCTTCAAAATTTCAAAAAACTCATATAAAATATATTCCTAGATCTCATTATGAGGATCAGTTAGGTGATGAAAATATAGATCAGTATTATAAAGGTATTTTTGAATCAGAAAATATAAAAAACTAAGTTTATTATTTTTATATTTTGTATGTTATAGAAAATGGATGTTAAATCAAATGATTTACTTCATAGTATTTTTCAACAAATTCAAGGTGATAAAACTATCGATTATGTAAAAGCTCTTTTTTACAAATATGATGAAAATGCCAAAGAATATTTATCTCAAAATAATGCCAAAATTCAATTTTATAATGAAAACTTTAAAAATAAACGCGATTTACAAAATTATCAATATGATGAATTTCTTAAAAACAAGCAAGTTTTATTAAATAAATATAAGGAAAAACAGTCTAAAGATATTATATACAAAATTCTAGAATTACAGTTCCCATACCAGCATATTGATGATATTTATTCACACAATATCATCTATAATAAAAACTTGGATGGATCCAATAAAAGACATTTAGATATTTCAAATAATGATATTGTTTTACCACGCAAAAAAAAGAAACAAACGAAATCTGATAAATCAAACTTTTGGCATATCGAAGATGAAGATCATCAAAAAAATTTAAAATATTGGGAGAAAAACGATGAAGCAAAGATGTTTTCGTTTTATAATCAAGAATTACCATATGATAATGAAGATGCAGAAGCATTATTGAACAGTTTACTAACCAGTGCATCTTTAAATGCATTTCTTTACAACTACATAAAAGATAAAAAATTGTTCAAAAAATATATCATTATGAATGCTGAATTTTATTATGATTTGAGCGAAATGATTGAAAATGACGAAGATTTAGATAATTTGACAGAAGGATATTTGAAACATTTTGATAATGATTGGAATAATAAAACCATATTTATTCCAATAAATATAGATAATATACATTGGATAGCATCAATTATAGATCCAAAAGAAGAGAAAATTTATATATTAGATCCATATGGACACGAAAATCCAGATATTTCAGATAAAATAAATATTTGGAGGAATTGGTTACTAAATAAACATTCAAATTTGGTGAAAAAAGAATTTGAATTTGTTTATGATACCCCTAATATTGTATTACAATCATCACAAGATACTGAAAACTGCGGTATTTATACAATAATGTATTTCATTTATTATATAAATAATGGTGAATTTCCAACAGAAAATGACTTTAATGAAAATGAACTACAAAATATAAGAAATTATATTTACAATTCTGTTACCAATATTGTAAAATGTCCTATAGGCAAAAAACTCAATCCAAAAACAAAAAGATGTATTAAAGATAAATAAAAAATAATAATTTATTTTAAGATGCAGTTCTATTTATCATTCTTTATTCTAGGTATTGTTATTGGAATTTTCATAATGTTTTTAAATATACCGAAAACCACAAAGATTATTAAATATCCATCGCCATATAATGCAGGTTCTATTATTTATAGAGGTTTAAGTGGAGACTGTTACAAAGTTGATGCAGAAGAAGTAAAGTGTCATGACATGGCTATTAAACAGCCTATAATATAATATTCATATTTTGTAGATCATGAATAATATTCACAAACAATTTTTTCAAGCACTCAATACAGACATCGGAAGTATGATTTTTAGTTTTATATGCGGTCTTGGTCTAGCGTTAGTTTTTAAATATCATTGCAAGGATAATTGTCATGTATATTTGGCACCCCATCCTGAAGATTTTATTGACAAACAATTTATAGTTGAAGGAAAATGTTTCAAATATACTCCATATGTTGTTGATTGCGACAGTGACGATGTATTAGAACCATATAAACTAGGAGATGTATTAGTGAATAAAATTTAAAATGCGTTTTATTCTTTTTATTTTGTTATTTTCGTATAGTAGATTAAAATGGCAAATATTCCTGTAAATAATAATTCTATACAAATGTCAACACCAATTAATAGTCTTCCTTTGAAAACAAATAATAATGAAACATTAAACCTGGGTCAAGATCCTGATATTGATAGTGTATTAAAAGATTTCGAAAAATATGAACAAAAAGAAGTAACCCCATCTGTACAACCTGTACAACAAGTTCAACAAGTTCAACCTATACAACCTGTTCAACCTATACAACCTGTTCAAGATATGAAATATGATTCTAAATTCAATTTCAATAATGATGCTCCTTTTATTGATTTAAAAATTGTTAAACATGTATTTGGTTTGATTGTTATAGTTGCTATACTTTACAATACAAGTTTATTTGAAAAATTATTACATATACTACCATTATCAGTAAAAAATAAGATCACTGGATATGAATTATATATTCATTTATTTATATTATTCATAACATTCTATTCATATGAAAAATATTTATCGTTATAATCATAACCTGCTTTGTTTAAATTTTCTTTATCCATTCCTTGTGCACTATACATACCTTCGTTATTAAAACCTTTTAATAAACCTTTTACTTCAGTATTATAATTATTTTCTTGAACAATATTATTTTGTGCTGATAAAAGATGTTCGTTAGTAATATAGTCCATCATAACTGTATTTAGTTTTTCAGGGTTTTCAGTTGTATTTTCAGATGTCTTTATTTTTTTTATGTTTTTAATTTTTTTATATATTTCATAATAAATTAACATTAACACAAGACCCATAATAAAGCCAAAAATACTATCATATAATATAATTCCAATTGTGATGACAGCAATAACAAATTGTGTTTTGGGATCTTTCATTTTGGAATAAAATGGAAAATCATCTGCTATTGCAACTATTAATAACAATAGTACAGCTATTATACGCAATGTTTCTTTCAACATATTAGTTCTATAATTAGACATATATAAAAAAATGAAATATTCGTTGATAATTTTGATATTCAAATGACAACAATTTTATCTATAAATGGTTATGGTTTATCTAAATCACATTTTAAAGATCAAATAGATGATATTAAAAAAGATCTGACTATGGTTCCTAATGTGAATTTTTCATTAGGTGATACAGATGTTAAAACTTTTCATGTATATAATGAAACAGATAAAATATTATATATTCCAAGATATTACGGATTGCAGAAATTTGGTTTACCACAAATAGATAAAATTGGTACACATGTCAAAAAATGTAATCTTAAATTTGAAGGAAAATTGAGGGAACAACAATTGATTCCTGTTCAAAATTTTATTCAAGCTGCTAATAATCCTATGAAAAGAGGTGGTATTATATCTGTTCCTTGTGGTTTTGGAAAAACTATAATGAGTGTATATATAGCGTGTGAATTAAAAGTTAAAACATTATTTGTTTCACATAAAGATTTTCTTAATCAACAATTCAAAGATACAGTATCACAGTTTGTTCCAACTGCATCAATTGGAAAAATTAAACAATCTAAAATAGATATTGAAGGAAAAGATATTGTAATTGCATCATTACAATCTCTTGCTATGAGAGATTATGATATTAATATATTTAAAGAATTCGGTCTTGTCATAATTGACGAAGTACATCATCTTGGTGCTGAGGTATTTTCAAGAGCTTTTCATAAAATGAATGCACCAGTTATTTTAGGATTAAGTGCAACACTAAATAGAAAGGATGGTATGCGTCGAGTATTTGAATATTTCATTGGAAAATCTGTTTACAAACTTGAAAAAAATGAAAAAATAGAAGTAAATGTCAAAATGTATAAGTTTTTCGATCCTGATATAAATTACAGTGGTAAAAAACTATTGTGGAATGGTAAACCAAATGTAGCTGCAATGATAAATAACATATGTGCCTTTGAAAAAAGAACATTATTTATAATTGAAATTTTGAAAGCAATTTTAGAGAATGATATTGACAGAAAAATTCTAATTTTATCCGAAAGAAGACAACATCTCAAAAAGATAGAAGACGAACTTAAAACAAGAAATATAAATCAAGATATTGGATATTATGTTGGAGGAATGTCACAAGAACAACTTGATATTTCGAGTGAAAAACAAGTTATCTTAGCTACATATCAGATGGCTGCGGAAGGTATGAATATTCCCTCATTAAACACTGTTATATTTGCAAGTCCTATTTCAGATATTCAACAATCTATTGGTAGAATTTTGAGAGAAAAACCAAATGAAAGAAAGTATATTCCTCTATGTATTGATATATGGGACGAGTTTTCTGTATTTAAAAACAAAGGGTATGTAAGAATCAAATATTACGAGAAAAACGGATATACTATTAAATATTTCATAGATAATGATGAAATTAAAGAAAAAAACAATCAAACAAAGGAAAAAATTCAATTTATAGACGATGAATAAAATATATTTCAATTTATTAAAGAATGAACTTCTACATTATTATGGTTGTTTTATTTTTGTTATTGCTTATTTTGGGTTCTAATATGATACCTGTGCAAGAATCGCTAATTATTAAAGAGAATACAACAAATGATATAATAACAGAGAATATAGATGATAATGAAATTAAAAATAATGGATATATAAACGAGGTTATAGGTATAAAGAATAAAGGATATGTAGAATTTGATAATGTTCTGTTGGATTATCATCCAAAATTGGAAAGAAGTGGATGTAAACTATCTAAAGATTTACCTATAGCTAATGTTAAAATTGAACATCTTTTTGAAAACGGTTCATATATATAAAAGTTATAAATCTGTTTTTAATATAATATTGGATTTATTTAAGAACTATAAAATTTCAGATTTTATGAGTTCTACCAAGGATTATAATCTCATAGGTAAAGGTAGTTATAGTGTCGTTTTGTCCCCTCCTATCACAAATGTTTTACCTACTCAATGGTATTTAAAATATAATGATCCATTAAATAATGATGTGAGTAAAGTATATAAAACAAATGATTTTGAAGATTTTGAAACAGAGTTTTATATTTTGACAGAATATGTTATGAAAATTGAAAATTACGACAACTTTACAGTCAAGATAAAAGGAGCTTCTAGATTTTATTTAGACGAAATTCAAAACAAAAAAATAGTGGAATTATTAGAAGTCAATAGATGTGGTGGAAAACTTATTGAAATGCAACAAATTATATTTGAAAATGGTGGAATTCAAATTAATAAATATTGTGATTTATTCACATTTTCTGAATCTCTCAAACTCATTCTCAATTTTTATAAAGGACTAAAATTACTAAATACTTATAATATTATTCATAGAGATGTCAAACCAACAAATGTATTATATAAAAATAATAAATTGCTGTTGATTGATTTTGGACTTTCATGTCATGTAAATGATGTTTATAATTGGGTCAAAAGCGATTTTATATTAAGTAATAAATATACTTTTAGCCCCCCTGAATTTTTCATTTATTATTTATTCAAAAAATACAATGTTATTTGTCATTCGGATATTGATTTGTTTCTAAAAACAATGGAAGAAAATGGTTCTTCAGTCAGAAAAGATGTTTCAACTTATTATGAGAAACACTGGTTTCAATATAATCAAGGAATTCATGATGTCGCGAAATATTATAATGGTATAAGAGAAATATGTCAATCGATTAAAGAAAACAAAAATATATATGATTATTTTTCAAATGATCTGGCTAAAAAAACAGATGTATATTCGTCGTCATATATTATAAAAACAATGATTACCAAAACTTTTTTCAAAACAAAATCTGAAGAAAATTTATTCGAACAATTATATGAAATGTCTTCAATTTTCGATCCTTTAAAAAGATTTTCTATTCAAGATTTAATAGATAAGATCGAAGAATATTAGAAAACTCGAACAGGGTACCATTTTTTAAACTTGTCATTATAGCAACATTCTACCTTTACAGAGGAAGAAACATTTTTATTCTTCATTATTTCCCTTATTGTTTTACTTGTTTTTATATCGGGTATAAGTGCGACACCTATTCTAGTGGCTTTAATGATATTTTCTTCATTAAACAATTCATAAACATCTGGTGTATCAGTTTTGATCATCCAGTAAATATTACTTTTATCAGTTCTTAATGTTTCAATTTCTTTTTTTTCTAATGGGAGTTCAACTTCAGGTTGTTTTTCTTCAAGAGTTTGGAAATTTGTTTCATCTTTTACTTTGCGAACAACATTTACAATACAATCATCATTAAAGTTCATCAATTTATTTTTATATCGAAAATTTGAAGACCACATGTAAATTCCTCTACATGTATAATTAAGTTTATCAGCTAATTTCAATAATTCCTGTATTCCTTCTTTTGAAACATAATAATAATTTTTAATCTTATATTCACATACATCAATTATACTATCAGGGGTATATTGTGTATCCAAAATTTTGTAAAGAATCTTCAATCTTTCAGTTAAAGGCACATTTGATAAATAATTACCTTCATATGAAATTATATCATTCATCAAAAACAACCATTTACCATCTTCTTTTTTAACCATTTCTCCATCAATTAAAGTATTTTGAAATAATGAATGATTAAATAATCCTCTAACAATTAAAATTCTTGGTTTTTGATACCCTGGATGAATTTTTTTGTCGATGAAATAAATTATAGGAATGTCATTGTAAAGTGTAAAGAAAATAAGATAAGGATTCCCATTTGATCTTAATGAACATAAGTGAAAATTATTGACAACATGTTTAATATTATTTTCATCAAGACGATGATGTTGTTTTTGAAGAATTTGAATTTTATACAATGAATACAATTGTTTTAATATCAAATCTTTTGAATCATTTGATTTAATATTTTGTACAATTCTATTAGCAAAAGAAATAATTCCGGTCTGCATTAAAGTATTGATTAATACAATATATCATCATTTTTTTAAATAAGTGCATTAATTTCAAAAAGAGTACATTTCATAAAGATTTTCAAAATTTATAAAAACCTTTTTAAAAAATCAAAAAAAATAATGAAATGTACTCTTTTTGAAATATTTTTCTCAATATAAAATAATGGATTTAACCTTATTTATAGTTTTTATAATATTGATAGTTGTTGTATATTACCTTGTTATGAGTATACAATCACTTATTTCTGAAATTCAAGAAATCAAATCAAAATGTATAAAATGTGGAAATGTATCAAAGGAAGAATTTAAAGTCAAAACAGAAGATCCTGGTAAAAAAATGAAATCAAAAGCGTTGTCTATACTTAAAAATTTAAATTATATAATTAGTGAAGACACCCAAGACAAATGAATATTTGTTATGAATGTAAAAAAAAGATTTCTGAATTAGACAAAATAACAAACAAATGTCGTTGTGGTAATATGTTTTGTAAAAAACACCGATTAGTACATAAATGCGAATATGATTATTCAGAATTGTATAAACAAACACATAATCTTATAAAACTAGAAGGTGAAAAACTTCAAAATTTCTAAAAAATATATAAGAATAACTCTAATATATAGAAACAGGTGGTAAAAGAGTTCCTATAGCTCAGTCGGTAGAGCGTCGTGCTTATGACGCGAAGGCCATGGGTTCGAGCCCCATTGGGAACATTTATTTTTTCATTTATGTCATAAAAACAAAAAATGACATAAAACAATATTATAAACAAATATTAAGAAGGGTATGTTTCATAATTATAAGCATGACAAAAATGATCCTACAAATAAGTATTCATTTGATATTCACGATATTGATATATCAATAGTCAATGGTATTCGAAGAATTTTATTGACAGATATTCCCATTCCTGGTATTATCGGAGAAAATGAAACTACTGTTGATATTATTCAAAATGTAGGGGGGTTACATAATGAAATTATTTCTCACAGAATTGGTCTTTTGCCAATATGTGTTACAGAAGATCAAATTGATTCATATGAAGATGATGATATTGAATTGGAATTGAATGTCAAGAACAATGGTATTAAAATGATGAATGTAGATTCTGGACAAATTAAGGGTAAAATGAAAGGTGTTGAGCTTACAAGCACACAATTAGCAACATTCTTCCCAAAAGATAAGGTAACGGATTCTCACATTCTTATAACGAGATTGAGATCAAATGAAGAATTGCATTTTAAAGCTAGAGTTGTTAAAAGATCTGCTAGATTTAATTCGGCATTTTCACCAGTATCTTTGGCAAACTTCTTTTATATCCAGGATGAATCTAAAATTAATAAAGATATGAATATACTCGATAAAGAAAGAACCTTTCATAAAAATAAATTTGGAGAAGCAACAAAAATTCACTTTGAAATCGAACCTATCAATTATAATCTTTCTGCTAAATTCCTGATCAACCATTCCATTGATATTTTGATTCATAAATTAAAAAATATTTCTGAAAATTTGATCTCTAAAAAGGAAATTAATGTTTCATTTTGTGAAGATTTGAAAAATACTGTACAATTTGTTATTATGAATGAAGATGACACAATTGGTAATATTATACAATCTATTATTCATAATAAATATATTCGCAATAAATCAACTTTCAACGATCTAATTTGTTCTTATATTGGGTATATTTGCCCTCATCCTCTTAAAGAAGAATTGGTTATTAAACTTACATTGGAAGACCAAACAGATATTAATAAATTTATTATGTTTATGGAATCTCATTGTAAAATTATTATTGACGAACTCAGTATCATTAAAAATGAATGGAATAAATTTATTGATAATAAATAGATTAAATGGATAATGAAATAAGAATATTTGATGAAATACTGGATGAAATCGAATATTATGAAATATTATCTATAAATGATATTATAAAAGATAATCCAGATTTCAAAGCATTTTCTCGTGAAGAAATATTTGATGAATTATTTAATTTCTTTCAAAATTCTAATACAGCTAACAATTTGACTGATTTATTCTATAAAAAGAAAAATTCAACAGATAATTATGTTTTTATAACAGATGCAATAAAACATCAATATGATGACAATATTGAAGAATTTGTAAATACTATTTCAAAATATACAAAATTACAATATTTACAATCCCAAGAAGCTAAAAATAAGCTTTTTTTTGCATTAGATTATGATACTGATTCTACTGCTCTCAAATTCAAAATTGAAAATAAGACAACTATTGAAATACAGGATGATAAACAAAAATACAATGTATTTAAAAATGATGATATAAATATTCCAATTGTTGCTATTTATTATAAGAAACCCAAATATACACAAAAAGATTTCTTATATTCCAAAATACTTTCAAAATATGAGAGAGCAATTCCTATGAATCTTGTCAAAACAAATACTTTTCAAAATATTGATTTGGTTCTACAAAATGTGAAACCTAAAATTGATCAAATATTAAATCATCTTCCAGACAATGATATTGATTATCAAACTGTAAATAATATCCTATTATCTTTTGGATCGTCATATGATGATATATCAGTTAATGATTTTCAGAAATTGAAACAATACTATGATTATTTATTGAAAACAAAAGAACATAAAGTGAAATATAAGTCTTTACAACCTCAGAATTTGACATTTAAATCTGATATTTCAGTTCCTATTGAAAATATTTTACATCTTATTCCATTACAATATGATGATATAGATTCGTTGATAACACAATTAGAAGATGAAAAAATAAATATTAATTTTCCTGGTCTTATTTATAATAATTCATATGATATTATAAATGCTGTTAAAAATAACGACATATCAATCGATGATATTATTCAAAATATTGCTGATTATAGAAGAATAAATACGATTCAACATACTGTTAATACTCTATTACAAATAAAGGAAACAAAACATGAAGATATTGTAAAAAACTTGGAACAAGATAGAAAATATAAGCATCCGAGTCATCGAGATTTGTATGATATAAAATTTCAAAATTTTCATTATGAAAGTAAAGAAGTAAAAGAAGCAAATGATTTTTCAAATTATGATGGTATTCCACCAATATATAAGAATGAACAAAATTTTGAAGGAATGATAGATAGAGACGATGATATTGAAGTATTTATTCCAGAACAAGTATCACGAGAAAATATTTTGTTATCACAAAGATATAAAAATAATACTGGATTTCGTGAATTATTAGACATTGTTTTAAAACTTTTTGACAATATCGAAAAGAACTCAATGTTATTCTTAAATAGACAAGCATTAAGTGAAGAATTATATAAACATTTTTCAGGTGTTTCAACAAAAAAAGATTTATTCATAAATATTTTAGACAAAAATAAACAACAATATCCAGACGAATATATTGATAGAATTATTAAACTAACGCCACAAATAGTATTGTCTACACAAAATGAAAATATAACAGAATATATCAAAGAATGTAATCAACAATATATTGAAATCCTTTTTGAAATGATATATATATCACTATGTTGGTGGTCGATATCAATTTTAGAAGATAATATGAATGGTTTTTTGATTTTTGATCAAAATAAGATAATGGTACAATATATTGATAAATGGTCTTTATCAGGTGTACCTTTTGATAAAAATGCGAACGATGGTGTAATAGTATATTTATCCGAAATAACAAAGGATGTTCTTGATGAATCTGTTTATACTTCTCCAAAAAATATTTTGAAATCTTGTATGAAAATATTTGAAGAAAAATATTCAAAAGAATTGAAGAATATTGAAGTAATCAATACACAAAAACAAAATAAAGGTAGGGAAACTTACAAGATATTAAAACATGTATTATCAAAAAATAAAACAAATTTTGTTGAGGAGTATGTCAAAGCTTTAGTATATATGCCAAGTTATAAATTTAAAAAAATACATAAATTTTTATTCGGATGTTGTCTTCAAAAAATTGGCGAAGATTTCATTTCGGACAGTGATATATTGGGTATAAATAGAACCGATTTAAAAGATGCAAAAGAAAAATTTGCCAAAAAAAGAGCAACAATAAAGAAATCGAAAAAAATGTTTTATATTCCAAAGGAAATTCAAATTTTAGAAAAACATCACATTGAAAAAATTCAATTTGATATCAAACCAAAACAAGAAATATTGAATGATTGGTTAGATAATGTAGAATCACCTCTTTTACCACAAGATATTATTGAAAAGATAAAAGAAAACGGAACAAAATTTTTACAAAATGAAGCAAAAAAATATGTTGAAATATTCATAAAATCATCAGGACATAAAAATACAAATATAATAGATTTATTTCAAGACAATCATTTGAACTTATTAAAAAGAATAAATAAAATTTTTAAAGAATATAATGGAAATTCTCAAGAATCTTTTATATTAAATGTTGCTTGTGAAACAGTATCAAATATCATTAGAGATATTTCAAAATTAAATGATACAATTGATGATTTCAATAAAAAAGATGTCAATAATATCAAATTATTTATATTAAGCAGAGCTATATGTTTACCTTTTAATCCAGATAATTCCGAAAATGTTTTGAAAGCATCAATTGAAGTTACACATGGATTCATCAAAGATTTAACAAATATTGTTTATAAAAATATTACAAAATATTTACAAGATATTACTATGCCGTCAATAGAAGACAATATAATTTTCATAAATGCAATAAGAGAACAAAATAAAAACAAACAATTGTCTGAAATGAATAAGATGTCAATGGAAGAAAGACAATTAGAAAAAGAATTGAAATCAATGGGTATAACAGGCGAGCAAGTTGTTCGTGATGATATTATTGATGTCGATGAAGAAGATTATGATTTAGATTTAGGAGATAACGAGGATGAATAAAATATATATAAGTGTAAATCGATATAAAGAATATAAAATGCCTCGAAAAAGCAAAAATTTGCAAACAGATAAAAAGAATAAAAAGACATTATTAAATACAATGGTCAAGAGTAGTAACAAAGATGAGCATATAATATTACAATTGCCATTATCAAAAAGTCATATTGAAAAGATCATAAATATTGATAAAAAGAGCGATTGTGAATACGAACCAATTCCATATGAAAACCCATATTGTTATATAAATGAAGAAATAAATGACATAAATGAAGAAATTCAAGATAACGAAATATCGCATGTATCAAATCATACTTGTGGTAATAACATGGTATGTTTTTGGTGTTGTCATAACATTGATTACAAAATTTATGGAATGCCAGTGAGTTATTGTAACAATACATATTTTGTATATGGGACATTTTGTTCCTTACAATGTGCGAATGCATTTAATTTTTCTTCACATAATGGTAGTGATAAAGTATGGGAAATCAATAGTTTAATACAAATGATGGGTAAAAAATATGGTATAATAGAATATATAAGACCCGCACCTTCAAGATATCTTTTAAGAATGTTCAATGGAAATTTATCAATAGAAGAATTCAGAGCACTTCATATGAATAATGAAACGACATATGTTTTAAATATTCCACCAATGATTTCATTACCAACGAGTTATGAATCAGTTAATACATCATATATAAAAAAGAATTCTGAGAGTTCATAAATAAAAAAATGATATAAAGACATTCAACAATTGTTTAATTGCCTTAAATGGAATCAGAAATTGTTTTTACACCATATCGTGTATCAACAATAACTTGTAATGCAGATATAGGAAATGATATAAATTTAGATTTAAATATCTTATTTGAAAATATTGAAATAGGAAATGATATTAAAAAATTTATATGGATTCAATTTCTGAAAGAGAATACTGAAAATATTCGAGGAATCAATCCGAAGAAAAAGCGTAAATCAAAACAAACAAATAAAAAATCGAGATTTGATAACCAGATAACAGTTATTTATAAATTCGAAGAGAATTATTATCCAAATATAAAAATTTTCAAGAATGGGAACATACAATTAACAGGTATTAGGGACATCAGTCATCCAGAATTGATTATAAATGATATTATTATGAATATCAAAAATATTTTTCAAAATGGAAATAAAAAAATATTTATCACAAATTACAATGATGTTAATCCGGATCATAGATTGATGTATTCAAATTTTAAAGTGCGTATGATAAATTCGGATTTCAAAATCTTCAATGATGTTAATCAAACTGAAAAATTCAATATAAAACGAAAGGAACTTCATAATCTTTTAATAAGTGGAAAATATAATAATAAAAGTAGTTTTCAACCAAATGTTTATCAAGGAGTAAAAGTTGAATATTTCTGGAATACATCTAATAAAAATAATGATGGTATTTGTAAATGTACAAAAAATTGCTTTGGCAAAAGTACAGGAAGTGGTGATGGGAATTGTAAAAAAGTTACAATTGCTATATTTGAAAGTGGGAGTATTCTTATAACAGGAGGTGTATTATTTGAACAGATTGATGATGTTTACAAATATATCTGTAAAATTATCAAAGAAAATCAAAAAACCATAAAAAAGAAATTTATAGACGAGCTTGTTCTTTAAAACAAATTTCGTTATATTGATTATTTTTGAAAAAATATTTATTTTTATCAATTGAGTTATTCCCGGGTCTCACATTTGTAGGAATATGAGTTTTAGCCAAATCATTATATTGAGATGAATATGCGATCGCATCTGGTTCAATACGAGGTCCTCTATAATCTTTAGACCATAGGGTGTTTTCATATGGTTGTGTACTTGTGTAAAGTCCAGCGTGATTCATTGGATGAGGTATTCCAACATTTTCACTGGGATCTAAAAAACTATAGGAAAATTGTTTCATATCTTATATTTAAGAATCATTTTTTTTCTTACATTTTGACAAATCAACATGTTGTTTAAACCATTCTGTACCAACTTTTTCAGATGCTTCTTGGGGTGTCATTTTATCTTCGATAATTTTATCTCTCATTTTTAAAAAATAATTTAAGTGTTCATAATTAAAATTTTTACTTATTGTCATATCAAATAGAAAAGGATATCTTTTCACAAAGAATTCACATTCTCTTTTGAGAAATTCAACTCTTTCATCAAATGAGGCTTTCCCTGGTTTGTCAAGATATTCACGAATATAATTTACCTGTTTTTTTATCATATCAGTTGTCATACCATCTTCGATAAAATCTTTTGTCATATCTATTTTATGAGTTTATATCTTTATATCATAAAAATATTATATTTTTGTATATTTTGTAAAAAAATGATATAAGATTGTTATGAATATATTCATACAACTTACAAATGGAGCTTGATTATCCAAATAATGTTTACGATATTATCCAGCAAACTTTTCAAGAAAAAGAAAAAAATCCCACAATGGAATATCATAATTGTCTATTGATGACACTTAAAAAATATCACATGTGGCCATATCTTCAAGTAAAAAAATTCAAAAATAATGAATATCTTGTCCTTCTCCATAATTCATACGATATCAAAAATGTAGATGAAAAGTTCAGAGACATTTATAATCAATGTAGAAGTATTGTTCTTGATTTCTCTTTGGATTTGAACAATAATATTGTTGTATCTTATGCTAATAATATTCCTATTCGCGTAAATTTCAATGATTATTGTTCACAGGTTGAAGTGAATGATAGATTTCAAGAAGCTTATGATGGTACTACTATAACAATTTATAATTACAAAAACGATTGGTATTTCGGATCTTCAACTTGTACTGATATCAATATGTCAAAGTTCTCTCATCCGACAAAAACCCACGGTGATATGTTCAATGAAGTTCTTATGAATATGTTTTCATCCGAATTTACACAAGAAGAATTAGCTATGGGTGATAAAAAATACATTGAGAAAAAACTAAGAGATATGTTCGTGAGTTTTCTAGATAAATCTATTGCATACGAGTTTGTTCTTCTTCATTGTGAAAATAATCATATTATTAATTATTCTGATATTTTCGGAGATGGATATAAAATGCTTTATCATATCAATAGTAAAAATAGAGAAAATCTTTGCGAATGTGACATTAGTCATCAACCTCTTGCGAATATTTCTTGTGTCAAATACCCTACATATTTTACATCATTGAATGACGCCTATAATTATATTAATTCAAATAAAAGTTATGGGTTCATTGTTAAAAAAAATACAGAAACCGGTGTAAAATTGTTCAAAATCTCACCACAAGATATTCTTCTAAAAGAAGAAACAGATCCTTGTAAACCAAATATCTGGCACAATTTTATTACAATTTATATGAAAAATAGAAAGGATTTCAAGATTGTTGATTATATTGAAATGTATAAACCACAATTTGTTCTTCCCAAAGATGAAAAAGATAGAGAAATTGATCCGACATATATTATTCACACCGTAATCCTGACAATTAAGGATATTCTATATAATTCATATGTTGCTTCAACAACATATAATACAAAAACAAATCGATTCAAGATGAATAAAGAACTTGATATGCAATTTCCTCCAATTATTCGTTTTCATCTTGCACAATTGCGTCACAGACAACAAAATATTCATGTGGGTAAAATGATCCAACCATCCGATGTTTATCACTATATTTGTCAGTGTAATAATTTAAAAAATATCAAACTTCTCATTCATTTCTTGGCATCAAATTCTTGTTATAATTTGAAGGAAAGAACAGCAATGTGTATCACTACACTCGGAAATCTGATTTAAATTTTCTTAAAAACTGCCCATTGATTGAGAAAACTAAATTTCTTCTGTATATCATCATTGTTTAATGCTGTAATATCATTGTATAATTTATCTTTTGATGTAATATTTGTTTTTATACTGTTGAAAGTTTCTTCAAACATTTCTGTTTTATCTAATTCTAATCCAAATTCCATTGCTTTTTTAACCAATGTTTGAAATGATATTAAATATTCTGGTATAAGTTTTTTTGTATTTTCGATAAATACATCAATCTTTTTACCATATATTTCTTTATTCTCTTGTGAATATCTTCTTATAATAGCCCAAACTGGTGTTCCTTCATTATATTCTGTCTTAAGTTTTATCCCTTCTATTTTATCTCCACCATTTTTCATTATCTCATTATGAACTTTATCTCCATTCATAAATGTACAGAAAAACACACCATTGTGTTTCAAATTATCTGATACATTTTTGAGAAAACCTTCCAATTTTTCTTCACTTTCAAAGAAATAATGAATTGCAAACATACAAGATACTACATCAAAACCATCTGCACCTTTACCTGTTATATATCTCAAATGTATATCTGTGGCTGATTGTTTATTCATAACAGTTTTGAGAACTTTTTCACTATCTTTATCATTAATAATTCGTGCTGTTTCACCCGTTTTAATATTTGCAGAACAATCTCCTGCTGCAAATACAATATTTGGAAAATATGCATCTTTTGGTGCATTTTTGATAAATTGCTTTCTTCTTTTCAACATTCTGGAATAACCACCACTTACCGGATTGTAAATATTATGTTTCACAAAATCTATCCCTAGTACAAAATTATACCCAGAGTCTATCCATCTATTCATATCACCACCATCTCCACAACATAGTTCTAATAACGAACCTCTCTTTTGAGGTATATCTTTATATAAATATCTTTTTATTCCTTGATTATGAAAATTTAACATATGAACCGATAATAGATTATCTCTTGATATGTTTCGCGAATAATAGATATCTTCGGAATCTAAATTTTCAACATCATCAATTGCTGAGATATTTTCATTTCCCGTTATCATCGCCATTGTTACTGGAATATGAATTGACCTCCATATATTTAATGCTACGCCATAATCATTTGCTGTTTTACTGAGTGTATTTTCATTTCTATATATTCTTGTTTTATCTTCTCTTACCCTCAAAACATTCCATCTTTCACTGACATGTAGGTTATCATCTTTATTATATTGAAATTCGACAATACTGTTATTTTCAATTTTGTCTCCATTTTTTGCTCTCAACTCACCACTTGTATTTATTCTAATGTGTGCACATTCTACACCGGGTGTATAAAACATTTTTGGTTTGAATAAAACGGGGATATATGCAGAAGAATTGATATCATTTGTCTTTGCATAACCCTTATCATATCTTAGTTTTAAAGCTTTATCAATAGATAAATCTTCCCATTGTGTTGCATTATAACCTACATATAATTTGACTTCTCTATATCGTATTCCATTTTTTGTTATAATTTTTCCATAAGATATCAGAAAGTCAATTGTGTTCTGATCTTCGGGTTTCCATTTGAAAACTCTATCCCATTTAACATTATCTGTTAATGTCACATTACGATTTGTATAATATGAATATACAGCTAATTTAGCAGGTGTGAAAATTAAACCATCAATATCATATGGATATTCTTGAGAATTCGTGAGAATATCTCTTGAATCTTTCAAAATATCATCACTATAACGATGATTTTTTACAATTACTTCAATATCTCCTTTTGAAATATTCTTAACAATTTCTTTTAATTTTGTATATCTTGATTCATTATCTATTAATGGCAATGATGTTATCAATTTACCACTTATATAATACATATCGAAGCAAGCATACAAATTTTTATCACTCATATCATTTCTCTTATCACAACTCACGTATTCACCATCTATCAAACTATTGGAATATATTTTAGGCACCGATAAACCTGTACCTTGAACTTGTAAAGTATTATTAATCAAATATAACTTACCTTCTGAATTAACATACATTAATATTCTTTCACCATCTGCCTTTTCAGTTACTGTATATCCCGATAATATACTTACTGCACCGTAAGTTTGTGGATCAACAAGATTTGAAAGTTCAAGTGTAACTGGTTTTGGTGCTAAGAGAGGAATTGTATTTTTCTTATTGTAATTATTAATTTTGATATCCTTTTTTACAAGATCACTATATTCTTGTAATATTTCACTTTGTTGTTTTTGAGTTAGAATCATATTTGACATATGTATTGTTCGTAACAATAATATGATTGCTTGGATTATTTCGACATCTTTATTTTTTATAATGATTTTGAATTCATATTTTTGTTCTTCTTTCATTACATTTGATTGTTTCATATTTTGAAAATCTCCATTTGATATTTTGTATAAATTTGCAACATATTCTATACCCTCATTTTCATAACATATGTGTTTCTCTATCTTATATTGTTTTAAATTATCATCCCAATAATCTGGTTTAGTTGTTGATATTTTATTGGAAATTGTAAAGGTAATACAATCATCAAATAAATCATTTATTTCATCTTCTAGTATTTTATTATTTTTATTCCAATTTGTGTTATTATCATATGATTCAGAATAACAATATTTAATGATATTTGATATACTGTGTAATTTCAATTCTACATTTTGACAAGAAACAGTCAAACATTCTTTCTCGATTTTTTCTTTGTAATTTAATGAACGAAAAACATTTGTGAAGTTATTGAAATTACTTTCAGTATATTTGCCTTTCAATGGATAAACTGTTATTTCAAATTCTTGATCATTATTTATTTGCTCTTTATATTTAGAAATTAGATCAAAAATTGGTAAATCCGATTGAAGTTCCATTGATTGTATCTATAATATAGAAGTCATTTTTTTATATATAAGACTTATATAAAAAAATGATGTTATAATAGATATATTATTAGCATTATGTCTGAACTTTTCATACCAATTAAATTCAATACTTCACTTCAATTAAAAACTACCGAAGTTGGTAGTAATATCGATGATATTTTATTGAAAAAAGTAAAGGATAACTTGGAAAATATGTGTTCAAAACATGGTTATATTAAAAAAAATAGTATCAAAATAATCAAACGGTCTATAGGACAACTTATTGTATCACAATTCAATGGGAATATTATGTATAATCTTCAATGTATTGGAGAAATTTGTAATCCAGCACAAGGATCAATACTAAAATGTAAAATTAAAGCTAAAAACTCTTTGGGTCTTCTTGGAGAAGGGTTTCATGATAATATTCCGATTTTACAAATTATTATTCCAAAATTATCCGCAGGCATTCAATCTGAAATTGATATAGATAGTGTCAAAATCGGAGACGAAATTAAAATTGAGGTTTGTGGTAAAAAGTTTCTTCTATATGACAAATTCATTTCAATTATTGGAAGAGCTATTAAAGATTCAAATATTGATGTTCAAAATATAATTGAAACTCAATCAAATAGTGATATCGACGATGATAAAACAAATATTAACGATGAAGAAGATATTATAGAATTTGATAATGAAGAAGATATGAAATCAGAATATGATTCAGAAGATGAAGAAGAAATAGATGATGATGAATTGTCAATTGATGATATTGATGAAGTTGTTGATGAAGAATTCGATGATTTCATCGAAGACGATATTAATGAATAAATCCATATAAATGAAAATTGTGTTTATATATTAAATGAATAATATAGAAATTTGTAAATATATATATGATAATATACATCGATTATGTCAGACTGAAATAGATGAGATTTTCAAAATCCTACATAAAAATAATTGTTCATATACTCAAAATAACAATGGTGTATTTGTCAATTTGAATTGGCTTGATGAAGAAGTTTTGATAAATATTAAAGATTATATATCCTTTTGTTTATGTTCACAAAAAGAGATTAATAAATATGAATCTATAAAAAATAAGTTATCAGATAAACTTTCTATGAAAGATAAACATACTGATTTAGACGATGATAATACCAATATTATCAATGATAATATAATTCCTATTAAAAATTCCAAAATTTCTTCATCTATGAAATTTTATCTTTTGAAGAAAAAATTCCAGAAAAAAAGTTCTCCTATTGCTTATAATAACAATGTTCTAACACATGAAGAATATATTTTTTAATCAGGGTTTATGATATTAATCAATGATGTTTATGATTGCATGTTTCATTCTCATCGAGAGGTTTAAATCTTTATTCTTAAATGATTTTGCAGAAGAAGACGCTGACATTTTTTTCCTTTCTGAACCAAGGGATTTTAAAACAACAGCAATATATTGTTTTGAACTCTTCATCATCTTTGTTTTTGTGTCGGATATTTTTATCAATAGTTTGTTGTTCCATATCCTACTTTTATTATTTTTTTTATATTGTATAATATAATGAAAGTATTAAACAAATTTTTCAACGCATCTGAATCTCTTGATTTATGTAAAAAATGTTTATTCAATTTAGCAAATAACAAAATAATGATGATATCACTTTATTCTCTTACAAGGGTTTCTGTTTTGAAATTACTCGACAAAGATGATTTATCCGAGCGCGGGAAACAATCATTAAAAGAAATGCAAAATACTTTGCAAGAAGAAAGAAAACACCGATTACTTAACATCAAACAAAACTAATATACTTTTATATTTAAAAAAATAATTTGAGTACATTTCAATGAAAAAATAAGAAAAATATAAAACCTTCATGAGTTTTCAAGAAATTATATGATATGTACTCTTTTTCAATTGAACGATATAATTCAAAAAAATGATGATATATAAATATATTTTGTTTATATGGACATTGCATTTATTGATAAATTCCCATCAAAATCTTCGGATAATTCGCAATGGATATATACTGATAATTTACAGGCTTTCAATAAATTCACCCAATTTAAAGATACAATAGAAATAAAATCTAAAAATGTAACTTCGGAAAATAAGAAAAATAGTAAACTCACACCGTATCAATTTGTGAACCAAATTCATTTTGTAGAAGATGAATATCTCAAAAATAAATTATTAGACTTTATATCTATTAAAGAATTTCAATCAATATTCGGTGTTAAAAATACAACAGAAATAATGAATGCAATCGTAAATAATAAATGGAATAAACAACTTATTATTTTATTCTCTTTCTTATTTGATACTTCATTTATATATTTGAAAAAGAACGTGTGTTTTGATGCAAATAAAAAATATTTGAAATCGCATATTATTTAGGTACATAAATAGGGTTCATTGTTATTCTCTTAGTATCAATAAGAATTTCCAAAAGTTTGTGACAATTTTGAAATTTAGTTCCAAACTCATTTACTCCCATCAAGCTTAGTAAATTATCTTGAATATCTTTTTCAAGTGTTATACATTCTCTTCCAGTTTTGACACCCTTTCCTTTTCCTGGTGTGAATATTTTAAATTTATTTCCTTTTTTTGTAGGAGTGATGAAACCCCAAGGTAACTTTTCCTGTGTCATATTTGGTATATCATTCTTTTTTTTACGATTTGAAAGAAGTTCTTTAATTTCCTTATCTGTTGCGTCCCGATAGATATTATTTTGAAATATAATTGGTTCAAAATCCGAATTGAAAACATTTACATATCCAATATATTTATTCAAAGTATTAGATGAATTGATTTCATCATTCCTTATTAAAACACCATTACTATATAATGCATTAGCAATAAACTCATATTGTTCACTTAAATCTTTTGAGTTTATGATTGTTTTTAAAAGATTTATTAAACAATCTTCGTTCATTGATAACAAAATACTCACAGCTGCATGATCATCGCTTTTCTTTGATATTTTCTTCAAATCTTTATTTGTACAAACTGTTTTTTCTACTTTTTTGGCTTCTTCTCGACTCAATTTTATTTTTTTAATAATTTTATTCTCAATTTTCACAATATGTATTCCCTTATTGTGTAGAAATAAATTATAACCATCCAATAATATAGTTGGAAAAATTGAAAGATTAATCGCCTTATATATAATCTTTTTATCTAATTTAATGTTTTCAATTATGTCTTCAATTTCTATATACCATTTATTATTTTGAATATGGTCTAATAATATTCTTCTTATTTTCTGTTGTATCATCGGTATCATGTGTTTATATGTATCCTCCCGAAATCCAGTATATTTCTTTACAACAATATCTTTACACAATGGTTTGTATTTATCTTCATCGCCTAATTTATATTTTATGATATTGTTTTGAGAATCAATTATTTTCATTTCACCAATTTCAAACAAATTTTTAGGGAAATAATTCATATTTTTCATTAAAAAACAATCGATTGAATTATCTCTTATTAAATTTTCAACTTTATTCATTGTTAAATATTTATATGATGAAATACGCAAAGCATGTATATCAACAGTTTCCTTTGATTCGTCATTATAACTCACATGTATGAAAACATTCACATTTCTTTTTTCCAATGGAAGATCCTGATGACGACAATTTCTTATACCACGACCTATTACTTGTTTGAGTTTATTAAAATGAAACCATGGTTCTAATATATGCATCTCTCTGATGTTGAAAAAACTTAATCCTTCACTAGCAACTGGTGTTATTAAAACAACTTTTATTTTTGAACCATCGATGTTATTTTTATCATTTATCTTTTTTACAAGACTATCAAAAGAACTTCCTTTCATTATATCACTATTGTCACTTGATAATATACAATATTTGGGTGTCGTTTTTCCATATTTTATCGGATTCACTATTTTAGGATTATGCAAAATATTGTTTCCTTCCTCTCTTTGAAACCCAAGATGTTCTAAACATATTGCCATTGGTATAATTCCATTCCAAATATAACCAGAATAAATCACAATAACACCTTCTGTATTTCTGATAATATTTGATATATTTAACATTTTCCCTGAATATTTTCCAAGATGTTCATTATCTGGTAATAATGCATTTTCATATTTTTTATTATATTCCACTGTAAGATTTCCACTATTTCTCCTTGTAAAAAATGTATTGAATCCTTTTTCTCCTAAATCTGTATCATATACAATATTTGTATTTTGCAAATTCAAAATATTGGTATCGTTATGTTTTTGTAAATATTGTTTCTGACTTATTCCAATATCAGACAGAACAATACTATCATCTATATTTTTTAACCAGTTTTCAAATTTTGACTCTATTTTATTACCATTTGAATCTAATGAAAACTCTTTTTCAAGATATTTGATATTTTTGGTTGCGAATTTGGGAGAAAGTTCCAAAGCAAATGTGAAAGGATTTTTCCCTCTTAAATATGATATATAATTACTTGATAGTTGTTTTAATTGATCTTCAACTGTTTTGGTTAGATTTTCAAGAGATGGCAATGGTAATGTTAAAATATCTCTTCTATCATTTAACGCAAGTAAATATAACAAATATAATATGTCATCTACCTGATTATACATGGGTGTAGCCGACAATAAAACCAATCTATTATTTATACCAGTTTTTGAGACATTCACTAAAGTTGAATAAATATCCTTTTCCATATTCTCACTTCTTATATTATGAGCTTCATCTATTATTATCACCTTGTCCTTGACAATCTTATTTTTTGAAATATATTCATTTTCGATATATGTTGCAAATTTATCATATGTAAATATTCTATATCTTGATTTTATCAATTTTTTGATATTTTGTTTTGCCTTTTCTTTATCACCATTATTCATCAAATTTGCAAGTTTTACATATAAATCGCCTGTACATTGATTTGATAAATTTGAGAAATTTTCTTCATAATCCATCAAATTAAATATTTGATCTTTAAACCCTGATTTTAATGATTGTGGCATAATAACCCAGATTTTAGGTTCATCGTCAATTGTATGTGAACTTAAAAAAGATTCTGCTAATGTTATTGATGAACATGTTTTACCAACACCAACACCGTGATATAATAATATCCCTTTATATGGTGTTCTTGATGAAATATAATTACTTACAAAATACTGATACATTGTCTTTTCAAATCTAGAACAAAGTTCATTTGACTTTTGATAATACTCGTCCACATTTTTTATATTATCGAATTTCTCAACTTTATATAAATAATATTCATATAATTCGCTTATTTTTGACGCGAAATCAGGATCATCCAAATTTGGATAATATGAATTATATTCGTTGATTTTAGGTTTAACATTTAATAATTCTGTACATTCTTTTTCTATTTCTTTCAATATTTTACTATTTTTTTTGAGATTGTATTTAGTCAAAGGATTTTTCGTTTTATTTTTTGACCAATATAGACAATCATCGAGAGTTAATTTTTTTTTCAAAAGATTGACACCTTTGGTCATTTATCTAATATATTACAATATCTTTTCTTTTTCTTTCAAGATTTCATGTATCTTATTGACAATATTCTTTCTTTCAACATTATGATGTTTAATATGTTGTATGGTTTCTAAGTGATCATACCATTTTAATGCTCTTACTTCTCTTACTTGTTCTATACAATTTTGATCAATTGAAATATCAACATCATTATTTTTAATCCTTGCAACATAATATGTGTGTTTGTATAAAACTTCATTTGTTCCAAAAAATATTTCTTCAAATGGTGTAATATCTTTCAACACTTCAATATCATCGGGAACCAATCTTGTTTCTTCACAAAACTCTCTCACAGCACAATCAATATCATTTTCTTTCAATTTTCTTCTCCCCTTTGGAAACCCCCATTCTTGTTCGTGTTCAGATGCATAAAAAGTATTATAAACTAATTTCTGTATAATATTTCTATCTTTCAAATATTCAAATTTATTTTTTGATTCGTTATATTCATTTGTATGTTTAATATTTGTTGCATTATTTTGATACCAAGCATAATTCCATATCTCATCAAAAGTATTATTGGCTAATAAATGTTTTTCGTCCTTGGTCATTGAATTTACAAGTTTTTTAATATAAACAATATCATTTGTTCCATATTTTCCTCTGATGAATTCCATAAAAGATAAACTATCTTTACGCTGAATCATTAAAAAATTGATTTTATCTTCCTTTTTTTGATAACATATAATCCCGAAACTCATAATCGGATGAATACAATCTTTATATAAATGACCATTTATTCCACAATTACGACATGTCTGTGTACGATTATGTTTTTTTTCACTTTCATACAATTTGCTCATGAACTTTACTTTCTAAACACATTTTCATTTTATATATGTTTCATAATAAAGTTTAAATTAATTGTTGGCAAAACTGGTTCGCATTCCCATAAATGTTTCTTCATAAAAGTATGTATCTTGTATTTTTTTGGATATAAATGATATAAACAACTATTTGGACTATTGTGTCGCATATTTTGTTCTTTCAATAAATTATGACTCTCAATTGGTAATACAATTTGTAGTTGAATATCAGATGTTATTTTCGGATCTATATTCTTGACTTCAGGAGATTTGTTGCCAACAATGAAATTATATATATCCTTTACACTTGGAGGATATTGATATGGGTAATACCAAACATTATCTATATTCTGTTTCTTATAATAATTATATGTCCAATATATTCCGTATACATATTGATAACAAGCCTGTTGTACAACCGATGTGTCATTTAAAATATTAGTTTGAAAGAACTCTTTATAATAAATTGAACGCCATTTTTGATTATTACAATATATTTCTTCTATTAGTTTAGTTTTGTTCTTGATTCCATAAAATTCACTTGGTTTTGTTTCTTGATTGCAAACAAATTTCATATATTTCTCAACTTCTCGATGAAATTCAATATCTTCATTCTGATATATTTGTTGAAATATATCAATCAATGTATTATAATTGATAGTGTTATTTGTTATTAATAATCCGTTGTTTTTGATAGCATTTCCTGTATATGATATTAATTTATCATATCCATTAGATTTGAAATTGAGTGTTAGAAGATGTGGTATAAAATCATTTCCCATCAATGAACACATAACACAATATGTTTCAACAAGTTCATTAGATATATTATCATCTATTTCTTGAATATTCCATTTTTCAACGAGTTCTTTTATAATCGCTTCTCGTAGTTTATCTATTGATACATATAGTATTTCATTATCTTCCCTCATCAAAAATATATTTGGTTTTTGACTCATAAGTGATAATATAATAAGATCGGCATCTAATCCATTTATAAGACATATTTCGCCATCTTTTTTCAAATTTTTCATATATTCAAATATTTTGTGTTCCCCCTCACCTTTATTATCACTTCCATCATAAATAATTGTTTTCCTTGCAACCTTATTGAAATGGTCGTTTAATTTTGTCATAAATTTGGTACCAGGTGTTATAGCATTTGTATCCCATATAACATTTGTTTGATCGATTTTGTTTCTAAAAACTGACAAATATCGTCTTTTTCTTTGTTGAATTATTTTTGCCATTGGTACAACACCATCAACACATATAAATGTTTTCTTTGGTTTAAAATCTTTAATATCTTGTTTAACTTTTTTTTCAAGATTTTTAATTAATAAATCTTCGTCGAATTTATTTTCTTCTATCATCTTTTTGCTTATTGGATGAATTGTACCATTAAAATCCATAAAATAATTATGAATATTTGGTTTTTCATTAGTTGTAATATTTTCATATTTTTTCAAAAGTGTTGAAAAGAAGAATGGAATACCCATAAAATAATTTTTATAAACATTAATATCATTTTTTATTTTTCTTTCTATTCAAATAGATAGATATGTCCTTTTTTGATTTACTTATAGGTTCTGAACAATCTAAATACGCCGCTATAGCTATTATTTCGGTAATATTTGTGATATGTATGTCATTTTTAATCAATAATACAGATGTTTCACTTAGTGAAAGATTTGTCACAGTTATTTTATTAATTCTTATTGTTCTTTTACCAGCATGTTTAGCACTATTTGAACTTACTTGTATCGTGAATGGTGATTCCAAAAATAGCGATACTTATTGTGGATATTATGCCTGGGCTATTACACTTATTATAATTATACACAGTGTTATTATTATTGTTTCTACATTCTCGTCAATGTTTGTATATAAAAAAGCTCAAGTTACCGTAGAAGCTGATAAAAAAGTTAACACTTTGTCTCCCGCGAATGCTAAACAAATTGCGGAAAATATGATGAATTATGATGAATCACAAAATGCTTCAGAGAAAAAAGATCTCGTGACCCCATTCAAAGATTCAAAAGTTGAAGAAAAGAAAAAATCATCTGAACCTCTTCAACCCGCTGGAAAAAAACAAGGAGGAGCAGCCGATCATCTACTAGATGTTATGCCAAATAGTATGATTAAAGATGATGGTGAAATACAAGGTTTAGACACCGGAGATTATGCTAATATCGAATGAATGTAATTATTTTTTAAAATTATTTAAACATATGATATAATTTAATATATGATTTATGCAAAACATTTGTTACGAACTTTACCACGAGTGGTTTCAATACTCGGACAAATGGTTTTCTAAAGAAAATGATTTTGATATTTATATAACAAATAAATATATGTCTCATATATTAGATCATAACAATGACATTATTGATTATATAAATGAATATGATAAGACATCTATGATAGGTGCAATTATTGCTTATGATCAAATTCCAAGACACTATAATAGAATTCAAAGTATCGATTGTCAAAAATATTCATTAATTGCTAGAGATATTTCATTATATTTAATAGATAAGATAAATAACGACGAACATTTATTTGATTCAATTACACCACATGAATGGTGTTTTATATTTTTACCATTTCGTCATGTAAACGATATTCACAAGGTGAATTCTATAATAAACTTTATGTTATGTAAACATAATAATGAAATCGCTTCTATCAAAGACAGAATGGTTTATAAAAAATTTATTTATCATTGTATTCGTGATGTTTTTCAAACAAATACAAAAAGGTTTTTAAATTTACAAAAAGTAAATCTTATTTCACAAAAATTAAATAAAAATAATTGGGATAAATATTCATCAATACTTGAATATAAACCAATTGGAAATATAGATAGGATACAGAATCATATTGTAAATGATTTTCAGAATGAAGTAAAGAAAATTTCAAAAGAAAAATTAATAATTGTCTCAATATCCGGTGGGGTCGATAGTATGATTTCACTACATTTATTATCACAATTTTATCCGGTTTCAAATATTGTAGCTGTTCATATAAATTATAACAATAGAAAAGAATGTAAAGATGAAGTGAATTTTATAAGACAATACTGTACATTACTTGGTATTAAATTTTTTCATAGAAAAATTATTGAAATTAAAAGAGATGATTGTAGAAATAATGGACTTCGAGAATTATATGAAGTTTCTACTAAAAATATAAGATTTGATATGTATAAACAAGTTGCACAATTATTTGATAACAATGAGTATATTGTATTATTAGGTCATAATAAAGATGATTGTTTTGAAAACATTATAACCAATATTGGTATGAAAACTAATTATAATAATCTTTGTGGAATTGAAGTTTTTTCCAAAATAAATGATATTGTTTTTTGGAGACCACTAATCAATATCCGCAAAAAAGATATTATAAATTATGCTAGATGGTGTAATATCCCTCATTTACAAGATAGTACGCCAAAATGGTCTCAACGAGGTAAAATAAGAGATAATGTTTTGCCAAGTTTAGAAGAAATAAATGATGATATTGTTAATTCATTTTTTGAATTGAAAAATAGATTATCGGAAAATGAAAGCATAGTACAAACATTTGTTATAAATAATTTGGTAAAAAAATTTGAATATATCGATAATATGTTTACCGCGATAATACCACAAGATATGTTATTAAATGATATTAATATATGGAGTTCTGTTTTTCGAACAGAACAGTTCAATTTCAAAATCAGCTACAAATGTTTAAAAGAGTTTGTCAAATATATTGACAAATGTCTGTCAAAATCCGATAATAAAACAAAATTTGTTCTTAAACATAATATTCATGTAATAGCACATATTATAAACGATAATATGATAAAAATAAGTTTTATTCTTCTTTAGGACATCTAAAATGGTCTGGATGATGTCAATTGTTTTTTTGTTGAAACATCTTGAGGACACCAAGATATGTATATTGTATTGTTATTTGGTTTTGGTAAAATTTGAACCAATAAACCATTCTTTTTCAATGTTTTTGTAATATATTCTATACAATCATCAATTCTATATAAGGGATATCCTATCATTATATACGGTATTTCAAAAAAGATGTTCATACCACCTTGTTCAGCAATTTTTTTAATTTTTTCGTGACATTTTTTCAAAATGACATTATATGTATTTATACGAGATCTATCTTTTTTATTTTTCATTTCATATAGTTCAGATATTGAAATTTGAGGATACATTTGTTTACTTTATTATATTATTAATTTAGAGCCATATACAACACTCTATGAAGAAGCAGGAGGATTCATTATACCGTCAATTTGTGAAACTATTTTAGATAATTCTCTTTCTGTGATTTCATGTCTTGTATCTCCTTTTTTTAATATAACAGTGGGTGCACCGGTTATATCTTCGTCATTGTCGGATGTTAATTCTGTTTTAATTAGGTCAACAGATAATTGTTTTTCAGCAAGAGCGTCGGCAAGTTGATCCCATACAGGTTCAAATTCTTTACAATGACCACAGTTAGGTAAATAATAATAAGTTAGTTTAGGATTTTGAGGTTCAGTTGTGAAAGCTTCAAAGCATTTACCAGAAAATAACAAATATGCAATCGCCAATAATAAAACGACACCAACAGCGACTAGAACATAGAATAGCCAATCAGATTTAGATTTTTTAGATGAAACCATTGATTTCATACCAGAAGTTACGGATTTTAAACTTGAAGTTACGGATTTTAAACTAGAATTGCCACTTTTTTTCGCCATCTTGTACTAATGTTAGGAAATATTTTTTTTAAAACCGTTTTTGAATGAACATTGTATTTTTGTAATTTTTGTCATATATTATTGTTTTCACAAAATTGTTATTTGATATTTCAACATAATCTTGAATCATTTCATAAACTCGTGTATCATTTATAGTAAAACTTATCCCAATACAGTTATAAGATGATGAATACAATCCTCCATTTCGTTTATCAAGATGATAAATAAAGTCTTGAAATAAATTTTGATTGAGTAAAACAATTCTTTTATCCAATGTATTATAATCAAATGATTTGTCAATATATTCGATATTTTCAACACCATAGTCATTTAAATGTAGGTAATCGTAAATAATATTTTTCTCATCATCATCATTTGTAATAATGATGGTACGATAAATTGATTCTTTACAAAAAATATCATTTTCAATTCCTTTTATAAATTCATTGACACTCATTTTGTTATTGAATCATAAATTATAATAATTCTTATATAAGATTTAATTTGTTAATATAAAATATATGGTCAATGATGATATATGTGATGTCATAATTGTTAAATTTGATATTTTTAAGAATGAACTAAATTCAAATACACAAAGAAATGTAGATAAATTGCTTTTAAAAAAACAAGAGATGATGAAAAATTTCAAATGTTTTTCCGGAGATTTTCACGACAGAAAATATGTGAAATATTTTGAAAAAGAAAAAAGGCCAAATAAGCTTCATATTATACCAAGTAATTGTACAAATGATATTAAATTCAAAAAAGATTTTACTGGTTTGATGAATAAATTTACACAACATAATAAATCATTACTATTTCCAAAAATTCAAAATTTCATAATGAATATTCATACACAAGAAGAACAAATTGTTATTTTTGAAATTGTTTGGAAATTCATAAAACAATCATATAATGAAATATATTTGGAAGTAATATTGTGTTTTGACAAAAAGTTTATTGAAGATTATCTTGATTCATTTATAAAAAACAAGACTTGGTTTCCAAACGAAAGCATTTTGAATAATGATATGATGATATCTTCTAAAGACGATGAATCATACGAATTATATTGTTCATATGTGAAATGGAAAAAAGAAACACTATCTATTTTACATTGTATAAATAATATTATTTCAGTCTTAGATAAAAAACATTTAATTATTCCATTGATAAATGATTTGTATGATTTATTCGTCAGTATTGAAAATGAAAATGACAAGGTTCATGTATTGGATTTTATATTGGAGGTTATTAATATAAATAAGAAAGAAGATCATTTTATTAAGTTAATTAAATATGTTCAAACAATTGATAAAAATTGTTTGAAAAGCTCTTCTAAGTTCTTGATAATGGATATATTACAAACAAAATAAATTTCGTTTAATATTATAGATGTTTACTATTATATCACAGATACTTGTAAATTTTGTTATATTCACATTTTTAATCATTATGTATACTTATTTGAACAAACTTGAATCAATTGGTTGCGAATGTGCAAATCATCCGTATAGAAAAATAATTAAATCCTTTACATATTTTGCATTTATATTCTTAATCTTTACTTCGATAATTACAACTGATATTATAGGTAAATATTTTGGAGATACTATGGTATTTTTATATACATTTGTTAAAATTATTTTTTACACAATATGTGTTGTATACTTTTATATGGTTTTAGTTTTCACAAGATATCTTGTCAATGAAAAATGCAAATGTTCAGATGACATAAGAAGAGAAATATTGACAGTTGGAGCTTTAATTGAAATAATTGTTTTGATATTAGGACTATTATTAGTTTTGATATTACCTGTTGTTATAGGGTCATTGCTTTATTTCATGGAGAACTATAAAAAACTTGACAAGGAGATGTCAACATCATTGACTAAACCTTTCAGAACTTTTGCTAAAATTCCTGCAAAAATGTCCTCAAAAAAAATCAGACAAAGTTCAAAAGAAATATTTAAATCATTAAAATCTGCTAAAAAATCATCATAAATTCAATGTTCTTTTATTTTTTCCTGATTTCAAAATTTTGATATCAGCTGTATCTTCAATAATTGAAGTAATTTCTTCATCACTTACTGAAAGAGTTTCTATATTATTTTGTTCATTATTCAATGAGATTTTACTATGTACATTATTAATTATATTGTCGATATCGTTATAAGATCTAGGGGCTGGTTCGTCGTCAAACATTTGTCGCGATGACTGACCCGAACCCAGATTATTAAATAAATTGCTTACCATTCCAAATAATCCAGGTCCATTATTTGATTTTGCAGTTTCTTTACTATTTCCAGAAATATATTGTTTTGCAGCAGCCGATTGAAATTGCTTCATTAAATCAGGATTAGATCTCAAGACATTTTCTACATCAGGTAATGGATTTTCTTTAAACATTCGGTTTGTTAAATGAAACATAAATGCACTTCCAGACAATGATATAAATAATCTGAGTTCTGGTGACATTTTTTTGCCCTTAGATTTATATTTTGTATGCAATTCTTCAAAAATATCATCATAATCTAATATATTGTCATGGACCTGTTCTGACCAACCTTCTAATCTTACGGCAAATGGGTCATATCTTGTATTAAGATACTCTGTACCTGTTACAAATGCCATTAACATCTTTCTTTGAAATCGAATACTTGCATCAACTTCCTTTTCTTTTATCAATTTACTATATTCAGATCTCATTTCGTGAATATTAGATTCTAAATTGAATTTGAATGGCAAACGATAACCTTTGGATTCTAATCTCTCCATTTGATATAATAATTCCATTTTTTCATTTAAAGCATTTTTAGGATTTTCACGATGTTCTTTATGCGAATTGATAACCGTATTCATTTCTTCTTCATCATCATCTTCATATTCACTTTCAGAACTTTTTTTGCTCTCAGAGTCATCATTTGAATCATCACGATCATTCATATCATATCTAACAGTTTTATTATTTTTTGATGATGCTGTTGATGAAGTTGTATTTGATATTGAGGAACAACTCGATGATGCTGATGATATAGATAATACATCACTACTGATTTTCTTTTTGTTAAATAAAATATCTTTACTATCTAATCCTTGAGAAAAAGGCATTTCAGGATATGTCATTTTCTAACTGTATATTATTTACTTTAATATGTTTAAATAATTATTGTTACATTCAACGCGATTATTATTTATATTTTTGTAATGTATATGGATAATCTGTTATAACACCTATATTCAATGATGTCAATATATTGAAAGTATTTCTGTCATTGACTGTGAAAACATAAATGCAATATTTATACATCGATAGTTCTATTATTTCTTCAAGAGTATTGTGATGAATTGAAACGACAATTCCTTTACATTTATATTTTTTCATAATATGTAACCAATCATTTGGGATTTTGTCAACTATATACATTCTATCAAAATCTGGTATCACATATCTGGCAATTTCCAATGCTTTGACATTATATGATGATACGAATAGATTTTCAGATTTTCCACATGTTTTTATTTGATTACATACTAGTCGTGGTGTTTTAATATCAGTATAATCTGATTTAATTTCAACATTGAGAACAATTTGATTCTGATAACACGATTTTATCATTTCTTTTAACAATGGAATATCGTATTTTTTACATAAATTATAATTACAATCTTTCACATAGGTTTTTTCATCTTTAGAAATTGATATTTTTTCATCGTGATATAATATAATTTTATTGTCTTTGGTTAATCTCGCATCAACTTCTATACCATGAATATGCATGTTTTTTGCAACATCGACTGCGTGTATATTATTTTCATATCCGAATTCCATAACACCACGGTGTCCTATAACTAATGGTAACATAGTAAAAATATATGAATTATTTTTATATAAAAATAAACGCTCTGAGACGGAATTGAACCGCCGACCCTTCGGTTAACAGCCGAATGCTCTAAACCAACTGAGCTATCAGAGCAGGGCTTATCACCCTGTAATATATATTATATATAATCCTTATATGTTTTTTATAAAAGAGTACATTTCACATGAAAATATGGAAAAAATATAAACTTTTATGAAAGTTTAAAATAAATAATGAAATGTACTCTTTTTTTAGATAAGATCATTTGAACTTTTGATAAGATCTCTTATTTTTGTTAAAACTTGATTGTATTTGTGATTATCGGTTTTGTTATAAAGAATGAATAATTTATTGCGTATATGATCATATTTATCAGTATCTTTGATTTCATCTAATAATTTTATTTCATTATTCTCACAATACATTAGTAACACCTCTGTGTTATCTTGAATTAAATTTGTTGAGAGAAGCGAAATATCCTTTTCTTTCCAATAATTATCTTCTAAAACTTGACACTTATTGTCATTTGTGTATTTTATATTATTATTTTCTGGAAAATCTGTATCAAAGTGTTTTTTTTCTATATACAATGGTATTGTATTTTTACCACTTGTAAGTATCTTAACTATGTCGTCGTGTGAAATATGATCTATTCGTTCGGATCCAAAGTTGTTGATAATAATCTTATTGTTATTTATATTTTGTATTGTTTCAGCGTTCTGTATATTATTTGTTGTATTATTTGTTATATTTTGTATATTTGGTGTTCGTGCATGTACAATACTTCTTGCTTTGCATTTGTCAGCCTTTATATGCCTGTTTTTATTATGTCTGTTTGTAAAAGAAATCATACACCTTGGACATGTAAGACTATCAACCTTTTTACAAACTTTTTCATGATTGTGTAAATGTTTTTGTGTTTTGTATACTTTATTACACTTTTTACAATACAAAATATGTGGGATAACATTTTGTTCATTTGGGATAACATTTTGTTCATTTGGGATAACATTTTGTTCATTTGGGATAACATTTTGTTCATTTGGGATAACATTTTGTTCATTTGGGATAACATTTTGTTCATTTTTAAAAACTTCACTATTAATAACATTTTGATATTTATGTTTAGCATTTTGGTGTCTTATTAGATTGCATTTTACATCAGTTTTATAATTACAAAAACGACATTTGGTGAAGGGAAATGGCATTTTTATCAATATACTACATATATGGTACTTTTTTATTTATCTTTTTATATCGTTTTCAGACCATAAAATGATAAATTTATCACCTCTCTCCCCCCATGTCGTTTCCATGACTCTTCAAAAATGATGTTTTTTCTTGGTTTTCAAATTCTACTGTCGAATTCTTAATCAATTCTTTTATTTTTGAGAGAACAGCATTATACTTTTGATTATCAGATTTGTTATAGACAATGAACAACTTATTTCGTATATGTTCATACTTTTCAATGTCTTTTATTTCATTTAATAATTGTATTTCGTTGTTGTCACAATACATAAGAAGCACTTCAGTATTGTCTTTCATAAGATTGGTTGACAACAGTCCTATATCTTTCTCTTTCCATGAATTGTCTTCCAGTACCTGACATTTATTGTCATTTGAATATTTAATATTATTGTTTTCTGGAAAGTTTTTATCAAAGTGTTTCTTTTTAATATACAAAGGAACTGTATTCAAACCGCTTGTAAGCATTTTTACAATATCATCATGAGAAATATGATCAATCCTTTCTGATCCAAAGTTGTTGATAATAAGGTTATTTGTATTGTTTGTAGTATTATATATATTTTGATTTTGAATTATGTTTTGAATATTTGGCGTCCTAGCATGTATGATACTTCTAGCATTACATTTATTTGCTTTGATGTGTTTATGCTTTGCCGATCTTGTTGTAAATGAAATCATACATTTTGGACAAGTAAGTTCATCGATTCCTTTACATAAAGATTTGTGTTTTATTAGATGTCTTTTGGTTTTATACATCTTGAAACACATTGGGCATACATTTTGTTCATTTGGGCATACATTTTGTTCATTTGGGCATACATTTTGTTCATTTGGGCATACATTTTGTACTGTTTTAGAAAGTTCATTATTTTCAAATATTTTGTCTTTATGTTTAGCATTTTGATGTCTTTTTAAATCAAAACGACGATTTGTACCATATATACAATAAGCACATTTATGCGTTTTTTTTGCGTCATTTTGCGTCATTACTATATTTGGTGTACATATTTATTCTTTAAATGTAAGAATCGCATCAGAAAAGTGAATTTACTGCGTTTTTTAGACCCTCTCTCCCCCCATATCGTTTCCATGACTCTTCAAAAATGATGTTTTTTCCAAGTTTTCAAATTCTATTGTCGAATTCTTAATCAATTCTTTTATTTTTGAGAGAACAGCATTATACTTTTGATTATCAGATTTGTTATAAACAATAAATAACTTATTTCGTATATGTTCGTACTTTTCAAAGTCTTTTATTTCATTTAATAATTGTATTTCATTATTGTCACAAAACATTAGAAGCACTTCGGTATTGTCTTTCATAAGATTGGTTGATAAAAGACCTATATCTTTTTCTTGCCAACAATTATCTTCCAATACTTCCTTGCTGAACAATTATTTCGTTTTATATGTTTATGTTTTGCTGATCTTGTTGTAAATGAAATCATACATTTTGAACATGTTAGTTCGTCAATTCCTTTACAAAAAGATTTGTGTTTTATGAGATGTCTTTTTAGTTTTATAAATCTTGAAACACATCGGGCATACATTTTGTTCATTTGGGCATACATTTTGTTCATTTGGGCATACATTTTGTACATTTGGGCATACATTTTGTACAACATGTGAAAAACTCGTATTTTCATGTATTTTGTCTTTATGTTTAGCATTTTGGTGTCTTATTAGATTGCATTTTACATCAGTTTTATAATTACAAAAACGACATTTGGTGAAGGGAAACGGCATTTTTATCAATATACTACATACATGGTACTTTTTTATTTATCTTTTTATATCGTTTTCAGACCATAAAAAGATAAATTTATCACCTCTCTCCCCCCATGTCGTTTCCAAGACTCTTCAAAAATGATGTTTTTTCTTGGTTTATAAAAAAAAGAGTACATTTCTTATTATTTTTGAAATTTTCATGAAGGTTTTATATTTTTCTTAAATTTTTAATGAAATGTACTCTTTTTTTATTTTATCAAATCTAGTGGTACAAACCCAATAGCTTCTCTTAGTATTGCAACAACCATATCAATTGAAATAGAAGTGTCTTTTTCTGATATCATATGCTGTACAATCTTAGTATCTGTCTGCAAATTCGGAATATTTAACTCTTTTTGATAAAAATGAAACAGTCTCTTAAAGCCCTTCGCAATTCCATATTCATTTAAAACATTCGATATTTTATTTTCAGATATTAAAGTGTTGATATAAAGAAATATGAAACTATCTGTCATCAACCACTTTGTTGGATTCATTTGATTCGATAATTTTCCTATATTGTGATTGTTCTGAAATATCGAAAACTCTCTTATAAATTTTTCTATTTCTGATTGAGATGTGATACAAATTTGATCATAAATATTGAACGAACAGCAATCATATTCGAATATAGAATCATAATATTGTTCTTTTTGTAATTTATTCAAATCTAGATCATCAATATTTTCAAATATATCATTTTTTTCCATTATTATTTCATCATTCTTTTTAATCACATTTTTCTTAATTCTTTGAGACCTCTTTCTGATGGATTTGATAACCATTATGATGAGTTATTTTAAATATTTAAGATTCATTTTTTATATAATGTCGTAAAAATACCTTCATATTAAATAAAATATGTTCGGATGCTTAATTGAACTTTTAATTTATATAATTTACGAAAATGAATTCACAAAATATTATTGTAATTGCTGTCCTTATAATTCAAATGATGATGAAAAATACACTCCTTTCTTACAAAACACTTGAAAAAATAATATATCGAATAAATAGATCGTCTTTAATGAAAAATAATATTGAAATATATCTGCATTTATTTGCTATGTTAATAATCGCATTTTTCACTATCACAATTTGTATCATGATTATTACATTAGATGTAGCAACATTTTTCAAACTTTTTGCAGTATTAGTACTTATATGCTGTCTCTATGTTTTTACAATTGAATCAACATATTTTCCACATATTGGTCCTACACTTTTACCCGATATTTCAAATGATACTAACGATAATCTATCAACCGTTGTATTAAAAATAAATGCACCAGATAATACTAAAGTTTTTTATTGGAATACAAAAAATAAAAATTTTCACACAGGAAACTACGACATCTTAACAAGCGGCACATCATATATCAAAGATAACGAAACAACTGTCAATTACTTTGACAATAATACAATAATATATTACAGAATTTTGACACCTGGACAAAATGTAATGTCTGCATTATATAGACAAAAAATTCAAGTATAACAAAGTTTAACAGATACTTTATCAAACTGTCTTATATTGTTTATTAATATAGAGTCTGTAATCTTTTTCCAAAATAAATCTTTTGAAAATTTTTTATTATGTTTATTGATTTTTTTATATTTTTTGAAAAACCATTTATGTTGTGATTCCTTGTCAATATCATCCAATGTATCATCATTATATTGACAAATTCTACTTAATGAAATTAATTCTTCAACATGTTGTTTGATAGACTCTTTTTGTAAATTCTCAACCTTAATTTTTTTCCAAAGATCACAAAACACAATTTGTTCATATGATGGACACAAAATAAAATTTGATAAACAGTCTATAAAAACCTTATTGTTATCAATTACTAATATATTATGTAACGATATTTTCGAACCTTTATTGTTTTTTTGAATTTGTGGAAATATCTTTTTAACAGATTTTTTATAAAAGCCATCACTATCTATTATACAGTCTTTTCTGGTAAATAATGGACGATTGAATTTAATTCCACAACCTTTTTCAATATATGAAATCTCTTTATTTGCCCATTCTGTTTCCGATGCTGTATATATATAGAATTGACTTTTTGGATTATACTTCTTCATCTCATTTATAAAATAAACAAAATATGGTCTGATTAATTTGGATTTCCTATCATAATATGATGATAATAACCCCTTATTTATAATTTTTCCATTGTTTTCTTTTATCAAATCATCAATATTATTCATCAAAACTTGATACGAACAATCACCTATTATTGTACCATCTAAATCAATTATAAATATGAACGGTGACAATGACATATCTATTGAAGAATAAGAAAAAAATGAATTTATTTCAAAAAAATACATCAGTATGGACAATTTTTCAAAAGTCGAACTTCTTGCATTGATTAAAAAATTCAACAAAAAAAATGAAAATAAAATCATAAATATCGATAAACTGAAGAAAAAAGAATTATATGATATTTGCTTGAAATATAATCTTATTTCTGTTTCACAAGAAAATGATGTTGTCATCAATTATAAAAATGTTCCTAAAGAACACATCTTACAAAATATTCAAATATATTTTCTCAAACAAAATAAAAGTTTACCAACTGAATTCCTAAAAAAAAATAAAAATGAACTGATAGAATTTGTAGAATTGAATGATGTCCCACATTATACTCCCGAAATGATTAAAAGAGAAATAAAACAAAGAGAAAATGATGAATTTTATAAACAAGTTATAATCTATAATATTTTGAGATATGATAATGTAAATGTAAACAAAATTCACAATGAAGAGGAATATATTGTGGAAAATAATTTGGATACCGATTTGACATATATGAAGCAATATGCAAATCTATTGAAAAAGCTTTATGATGCATATTATACATTTTGTAAAGATACAGGTATCGAATATGATGATGATAAAATGAAATCTTTTCCAAAAATACTATCATTGTTAAAAAGCGTATCAAAATAAAACAAAAAAAAATAATCAAGACTATTAGAGTTTAAGACTTCATGTCTTTTGAAAATGATATACCTTTTGGTGTGAAAGCATCAAATGTGTCATCCATAGCAAGTTTTGCTTCAACACTGGATGATTCTTATATTCTTGTTATTGCTAACAATTGTAATGAAGAAGTTTATAATGGTAATAATTACGACACTGTATATAATGATGTAACAAATGCAGCCGTATACGGTGTCAATTCATCACACAAACAACAAGCATATATTGGGGTTAAAAATGACAACATATTACATAAAATTGCAACATTCGATGAAGATATTGTTCAATTGAATGTGGATACACACATATCTGGAAATATTTTACCGTCTTCACATGCAATATATGATATCGGTGTTTCAAATTTTGCGTGGAGAAATATACATGCTGAAAATGTGGAAGCAGGATTTTTTCAAGGTGATGGTAGTAAATTGACAAACCTCGATTTAACAAAATATTCGGTCGATGATTTAAAACAAGGGGAAAATAATAAATTTATCGAGAATAACACATATTATGATAATTTAACTGTTGACGGTGGTCTAAATGTCAAATTTTTGATGATAAATGGTGTTCTATTTGCAAATTCAAATGATGATATACAATCTCTTTTTTATTCTAATCTTAATTTTGGCAATAATAGTGGTGGTGGAAATAATAATGGGGGTGTTATTGACACAACGGGTGATGTAAAGATTCAAGGAACTTTAGAGGTTGATGATATAATAGTTAATAATCATATTTCTATTTTGAATAAATCAGTTTATAGTTCAGAATGCTTAGATATCGTTAATTATACTGATAATCCAACTTTTAATATTAAACAAATTGGTAACGGAGATGTATTCAAGATTTCAAATGATTATGAAAATATTTTCACAATGAAAAATAATGGTTTCATTGGAAATCATGATAATCCAGAATATGAACTTGATATACATGGTACTATTAAATCATTTAACTTTCGCGGTGGAGGCATCTCGCTTACAAATGTAAATTTATCAGATAAATCAACATCACATTTGAAAGAAGGTGTAAATAAATATTACACAGATGAACGAGTTTATAATGTTTTGTGGGGAGAGGAATATTTTTCATCAAATCCATTCATTCCTTATATAGATACAGTTGAAAGAAATGTAATAGATAGTTTGGATGAATTACGATATGCAGTATATGGTATCAATCTTGATAAAATATATCAAGGATCTAACAACAAATATATCGTCAATAACATATATAATAATTCATTATTGGTAAATGGTACATTGCGTGTCAAAAATATTGAAATAATAGAAGAATTTGAATATGATGCTATTGAAGCATATAATAATGGATTATATTCAAATTCTAATGCAATATCTAATTATGATTTTGGTGCAGGTAGAGTTACAACCGATACTGTTTCAAATGTCATCTATGGTATATTGAGTAATGTAGATTTAAAAGATATATATGATGTTGATAAAATCAATACTGGATTCAGTAATACAATAGTGCAAGCATCGAGTAAATTTGACACAGATATTACAACTATCAATACTGATATTTTGAATATTGTTGAAGATATTCAAAATTTGGAAAACAAATTAATTCAAACAACTCTTGATGAAATTGGACAAGGAACTAGTAATAAGTTTATCGAAAACGATCTTTATGATAGTTCACTATATGTAAATGGTACTTTAACTGTCAGAAATATAGAAATTGTTGATATTGAAAATTTTTATGAAGTATTTCAAACATCTTTACCTGAAACCAGTGATTATTTTATGAATACTGATAAAGTTAAAAATATTATCGAAGAAGTATTGACAATTAAAAACTTTGAAGGACAAATTGATGATAAATATGAATTAATGTCATATGCTCTTGAAAGTGAAAAAACAAAACTCAATATCAGAATAAATGCACAAGCAAATGAGATTAATATTCTGAAAACAGAAATTAATATTCTAACTCTAGGATTACAAAATGCAATATCTAGAATCGAACAACTTGAAAACACCTAAATTATTTTTTCTAGTATTAAATATTTACTTATATTGACTCATCCTTCTTACCCACTTTTGACAGCCTTACCCTTACTCGCCTTACCCTTACTCGCCTTACCTGCCTTACCCTTCTCCACCTTATCAGTCTTCTTACCAGTCAGACCTTTGTTGTTTTTCTTCTTTTGTCCACCGCAAGTGTCGCACCCTCCTATTGAAACAGTTGACATATTTGAAATGGTCGAATATGCCTATTATTTTGTAAGAATATATTTCTTTAAATTAGAATAAACAATAAAATAAATGCAAACTTTTCATATTATTCTTATTTATTTAATTATTATTGTTGCCATTTTATTGATGATTCTGTTACAAAATAAAAAAAAAGAAAAAGTAAGTAAATCAGAATCTACAAAATGTGGTTTAACCTGTTCAAATATTGATAATGTGAGTGATCCAAAATATAATATGCAGCAAATTGTAAAACAATCTATTCTATTGGAAGAACATTTAGCTAATAAAAATAAAAGATGTAGAGATTGTATAACAAAACATTTCTTACATATTATTGGTCTCGCGGAAGAAGCACAAATGCTCGCGACTGACAAAATTGATAAGTATCCTCTCATTAACGAATGTGTTGATCTTTATAACAAATTATTCAACAGATGGATGAAGAACTATGAAATAGATCATTCAAATGATGATAATTTTTGTAAATGTGGCGACGAATTAAGAAATATGCGAAAAAAATTAATCGCAGTTTATTTCTTTGACGATAACTCTTTTCTAAACTAATTTATTTTTTACATAAGGTATATCTTTATCAATTATGTCTTTTATTGCAGAAACAGTTTTCTCATGTTCTTTAATATGATCAGGATGAATTGTAGATCCTAATTTACATTCGGGGTAAACATACGGTGTTGTAATTACATATGTATTTGCAGTTTCATAAAGTAAAACATCTGCTACAATTTGATACGGTGATGATGAAAAATTATATTTACCATTTCTGTAAAATAAATCAATAAGTCTTTGAGCACCTATTCTACTTATCATATACATCCCGGTTGATGGTAATAAATATTTCCATTTTATGAATGTAATATTATTATTTTCATATAAATTATAAAGATGTTTTACAGTTCGTCCATATAACACAAGCATTTGTAGAATTTCTGTATCTCGTGGCATATCTTTGATAATATCTTCATAATTAATCATATAACACAGATGTATATCATCTTCAAGAATTATAAAATAATCGTCCCCAGATTCTACACCCATTTGCATTGCTTTAATATGACTCATCAGACAAGCAAATTCAAATTCACAAGATGTACATCCCGGGTGTTTACATGAGATTTTACCATTGTGTGATAAATAATTATCGAAATCATTTGGTGTAAACCCCGATACTCTGATGTTTTCTATATTGTTTCGTGAAAATTGATCCTCCATATATGTTCGTCTTTCTAAAGAATCGTCCAAATTAATCCAGAAATGTTTCATTTTATAGGAAAATATAAATTATGTTTATATAAAATAACATAGATGATCAAACTTTGGTTAACCCATGACCTTGGGAATCAATTATTTGCATTGTTTTCTTTTATGTCATATACAATTGAAAATTCATTAAAATTCAGAATCATATCTTTCCATAATAAAAATATGACTGGAAATATGGTTTATTGGAAAACCTTATTTAGTTCGTTTCAAAAATATATTAATAGATATGTATTAATTGATAGAAATCAATATTTAGATGATACATTTTATGAAAATAAACTGATACAATACACACCAGTTCCTGATAATTTGGCTAAAAATTCAATTATTGATTGTAATTTTTATAGTTACAAATATTTTGAAAAACATTTTGATGAAATTTTAAAATTTACAAATATTCATTCTAAAAAAAACAAAGTAAAAGAAGAATTTCATTACCTTTTTGATAAAAAATGTATAGCAATTCATTTCTGTATGAATGATTATATTGAAAAACAAGATGAATTCTTTATACAAAAACCAGAATACTACATACATTCCATCAAAAATTTGGAAAAAGATTTAAAAAAAAATAACGAATCGATAAAAGATTACAAATTTTTATATTTTTGCGATGAAATTGATAATATAAGAGTTGACCAATTTATGAAAGTTATCAAATGTATAACAAAATATGAGTTAACATTTGTGAAAGTTGATGACAACATCGACGATTGGAAGCAATTTCTTTTAATGTCTTGTTGTTCACATTTTATAATATCAAATACAAAAATTGCATGGTTTGCAGCATATATCTCCAATACACATAATAATAAAATTGTTTATTATCCAAATAAATGGTTTAAAATTGATCATGATATATCTGATATTGTACCAGATAATTGGAAAACTATAACAATATAATTTTATATAATATTATAATATTTCATACCTTCTAGTGCCACATTGTTTTCAGCATCTTTTTTAGAATGTCCGGTAGCTGTTCCTATAACTGTATTATTTTTATCTTTAATACAATATGTAAATATTTTTGCATTATCTTTTGTTACTATATTAACTTCAAAGAATCTTGGTTGATCTTGTAGATTATGTTGCATATATGTGGATAACATATCCTTATAATTTGTCTTGGATACGATTAAATCTGCAAAATCTATGTAATTTTCTATTATATACACAATCCATCTTTGTACTATGAAAAAACCTTTTCCCGGAGAAATAACTTCTATTGGTAAATCGAGTGTTTCGCTGTCGTGTTGAAAATCTAAATATAGAGCACCTATAAATGCCTCAAATATATCTTCCATTATTTTATAATTATTTCGACCATTTACATCTTCGACCTGTTTAGAAATAATTGCAAATTTCGGAAAACCAATTTTATTTGATAAATTTCCCAACATTTTACCATTGACTAGTTTTGTTCTTAATTTAGACATAAATCCTTCATTTTGATCAGGAAATCTTTCATATAAATAACCGGCTACTATCATACCCAATAAAGAATCTCCCAAAAACTCAAGTCTTTCATATGAAATTTCCTGCAATGGTAGACAATCATCAGGACAATTTGTATTGCCTGTTGTGAAATCAGTATTTTTCATTGTACAATATGACTTGTGTACAAATGCATTTCTATATAAATTTATATTGTGATGTTTTACATTTTCTAAACCATTATTTTTGAATAAATTTCTTAAATCTTCATCTGATATAAGAATGTTTTTGTTATTGTAAGGCATTTCATCAACTTCTATACATTTTGTCTTATTATGTAGATTATTTATCTTATTCATATTGCTTTATCGTTTGTTAAATCTTAAATATATTCATTTTTTCATTTTTTTAATATAAACATATATAAACAATATATTCTTTAAAAATACAATGATTTCGGATGGTTTTGGACCCTCTCAAATTGAAATTAAATCATTAGGTATTGGTTTAGCGTATACGAGTAATATAGAAAAACTCAATTTGAACGACGATGAATATCTTGTTGTAGGTGAACAATATACTCCAAATAATGGAGATGACAAAGATACTATTTACAATCTTATCATTAACAAAGATGTTGTAGGTGTCCACACTTCTAGAAAACGCATTGATCCATCACTTGATTCCGATACTGTAAAAACATCTGGACTATATGTTGGAAGTGATATTATTTGTGATGGAAAAGTTGTTGCAAATAGTTTGTCGATTAAAAATTTCACAATTAGTAATGACATTGATAACGAATATGTCAGTAATTTGACTATTCAAATTCAAAATGCTGTCGAATCAATTTCTGAAAATAATTATTTAGCACAGGGTTATAGTGTAGCTACAGATAATCAAAATGATAATAATATTGATATCAATAATATTTTTTCAACATCGTTTATAACACTTGGTAATATTGGAGACACTTATGGTAATACTCATAAGTTGAATATTGCAGAAACTGCAAATTATAACATCAGAAATGCACAATTGTCTATTAAAAATAAAATTAACACTCTCGCACAAGATGAACCTGCAAATTTTAGAATAGGTATTATCGGCGATACAGCAGAATCGCCTGCTATATTTAGTACTACAGAAGGAATGCCTATTTCTTTTCATGTTGGTCTAAAAAGTGATAAAATTAACGAAATGTATTCTGCCAGAGATGGATTACCCAATTATGGAAATGAATTACCTTCATTGACAATTGATTCTAAAGGAAATATAGGATTGGGTGCTATTACTACAGATCTAAGAGAATATGATAATTTTTCAAATTATACAAAATTAAAAGTTGTAGGTGGAGGTGAAATCGATGACATATATACATATGATAGATATTCTGAAAAGATAACACATATAGATGACATATATATTCGTAAAATTGGAAAAACATTCGAAGCTAATCAAATTATTCCGGGCGATTTTGATTCAAGTGGTCCATTTAGATTTAATTCTGATCTATATGTTGGTAATAATAATTCAAATATTTTATTTGTAGAAGGTAAATTAAATGTTTTGGGAGATGTACAAGTTTCTAACTATACATATTTAAATAATGTTGAAATTACAAATGATGCTTTATTCAATAAATCTATTCATATTTCTGATGATTCATATGTTGATAACAATGTAATTGTAGGAGGAGATGTTATCATCAATAATGGAAGTCTTAAAATAAATGATACGCGAATTAATATATCATCTTTGAATCCTATTATGGTTGATGCATCAATTGCGGATTCGAGTAACATAAACGGTAGTAATGTATTGATTTTTGCATCAAGTGAGGTTATTTCATATACTTCTGGATCAAATATGGTTGTGCCTGGTAAACTGGGTGTAGGTATTGATAAAAATACGACATATAATGAACAGTTCAATATTGATAAAAGAAACAAAGACATTTATGAAATTTCTTTGCGTAATTATTCTTATAATGAAGAAGATATAGAAATTCCAAGTGCACTATTTGGTCATCCCGATTTTGAATCAGATATTGATAGAAGCTTAATATTACAAACAAATAATGTTTCAGATAAAGTACATAATATTCAATTTTATGCAGGAATAGATCGAGATGATGTCAAAAATACAATTCCGCAAATGACAATTCATCAAAATAAAAACATTGGAATCAATACCAAAGACCCTGTTAAAGAACTACATGTAAACGGTGATGTTTTATGTAACGATGTATACATTACAAGAAATGAAAAACAAACAAAAGCCAAATTCTTTGTTTCGAAAAAAGAAGATTATGTGAAACTCGGGGACGAATCCCAAGACTTCTTTTATCTTAATGACCCGGAAGGTATAAATAAATATACTATCAATATTACTGAAAAAGATGATATCTTATTTAAAGGCTTAAATGTTTCAGGTGGAATACATTCGACAGATGAAGGATATTATGAAAATAATTTGAAACTTGCCACTTTAAAGATCATAAATGATCAAAAGCAATATGCTTATATTAATAATAACATATCCATAGGTATTCAGAATCCATCAAATCCAGATTTAAATACTTTTCATTCCCCTCTAAATGTTAGAAATATATCAAGAGAAAACTATAACGACAGTATAATAAGAATTTACAGAGGTAATCGTCAAGGTGGATCATTGAATAGTGCAAAATATAGTGGTATAGATATATGCGAATACGATTTGTATCGTGTTGATATTTTGAATGATATTAACAAAAATAAATGGTTTATATACAAAAGTCATTCTCAGCAAAAAGATACACTGGATTCGAGTGCTATGGTAGGTCCTTTGCAATTTGGGTATACAGATGGTACAGAACATCCTGAACATTATGGTATGACAATGTATTATGATAAAAATAAACCATCTCGTGGAAATAATTCATCATATCACATTGATATTAATGCTCGTGGAGTGTATGATTATACTAATAAGAATTTCCCGAAGAGTGCAATGTCTATTTATGGAGACCTTGATGTTCATGGTAATATCAATATTGTAAATAAAGAAGGTAGTGCATTTAATTATCTTATTGATGGTTCTGGTATTAGTATTTCTGATAATGCTATACAAGATACAACTACAAATAATAACGAATATAATGAAGATTCAAGTGGTCAAAAACATGATGTTGTTGTGAAAGGAAAAAAAGTTGCGGTTCTTACCGATCAAACAATGTTTGTAGGACATCGATATAGTGAAAATAATGGGGTTGGTGCAACAGGGTTTCAACAATATATCAAATATTATGATGAAAATATCCCATTATATGTTTATCAAAATTCACCAAATACAGATGTTGTTGGAAAATTTGTTTCAAGTAGTACTAATACAAAACAAGCATCTATAGAAATTGCAACAAATAATTATGGACGCGTTGACAAAACTGTTGTCTCTTCAAAATTAGAAGTTTCTTCAAATATTGATACTAATAGTACCGTTTTCAAAATAAAACAATTTAATCAACAGGGTAATGGTATAGATAATTTCACAGATGCTCTTTCGATATATAATTATAGCGATGTCCATAATTATGTATTACTTGGTTCACAAAAATTTACAGATGTTGATGAATCTCAAAAAATTGCTTTGCATGTTGATAATCCTGTAGAGCATACTTTACAATTGACATCTGAAAATTCACCTTCCATCAATTTACACCATCGTGATAGTACAATGAATGATTTTTGGACTATTAAAGGATCATGTGGTGAAAATTATGACAAATTCGCTATACAAAATAGTTTTGCGATGGGGAATTATTTACCAGATACCAATACAGTTAAAGATGTTCTTGTTCTTACCAGAGATAAACTTGGATTGAATGTAAGTGATCCTTTATATACTTTTGATATGAAAGGAGTTTATGATGAAACATCAGCAAATATAGTCAATAGATATTCTGATTTGAAATTGAATCAAAAATATTCTGCAATAAAAATACTTAATGAACATCTTCAATATGATACTTTACCAAATGATGATATGTATGATTTTATAGATGATCATCATTATGTATCTGGAATACAATATTTTATAGAAGAATCGAATATTCCAAATATTGATATAAATGACGAATATGTTAATAAAGATGCTGTTATGAATTCCAATATTATTGCTTCAAAATCTGTTTCAGGTAGTACTGAATTTAGTCTTGCTTTACAAATTGACGAACAATTTTCAACCAGTAATTTGACAATTCATTTTCTCAATTCAAATATTGAATCTATTGATAATATAACATATAGTAGTAACCAATTTTCATATCTACCTGATTCTATTTCAAATGATAAATTTGACATATTTTTTGAAACAAGTCATATTGTAAAACAAACTAGTGTCACAGTTGGCGATGGTGATCCTGAAATAGAATTGATTTACAACATTAATACATTGCCGTCTCTTGTCCCTCTTTTTGATATAGACACAAATACAACAATTTCTGATTTTGTTATCGACACTACTGTTACATTAAAAATAGGTGATGAAGAAGATAATAACAATCTTGTTATTGTAAACGAAGATGAAATAAAAATAGGGGGTATTGATTATATTCTCAAAACATCAAATATATTTAGTCATAATGATATCCTTCGTGATATAAATAATATAGAACTATATCCTAAAATTAATTATAGCACAAGTGTTTCGGGTCCTATTTCAATAATAAGAGATGATATAGATATCACATATAATTACGATAATTACAATAGTCTAAAAAATAGCGACTCCTCTTATAATATTCTGATAACAAATGTTGTAGATTTCTTAAAAGATGTTCCTGATGGTGCATATGCAGGAACTGAACCAATATTTGACAAACGAGAACACGAACTTTTATTAATTGAAAATAAAATCAAAGTATATGAAATATTTGACAAATCAATTGAAGTTCATATCAATATAAGCGATCAATACAAGATTTATGATTTTGGAGGTGAAATAACAGATATGTTAATCGATATTAATACTATAGATTATGCACCACATATTATACTTCAAAATAATGTCAATTTTGCAGGACAAGAAAATAAATATGGAAGAACTAATGAAATATTTAGTAAAGATGGATCATTATTATTTACATCAGTTACAAGTGATGGTTTATTGAAAAAATCAATATTAAATATTGATAAAGACGGTGATATAGATACGATTGGTAAACTAAATGTTCAAAAAGATATACATACAAATGGTAATATTTATACAAATACCCTTGAAACTTCTGATCTTGTAATAAATGGTAATATTTATGATAAACTTGGAAATATAATGGCATCTTTTTCAAATTATGAAGAAATGTATAATCAAACTTTGACACTTGGTGCGGATACTTGGAATTTAAGTGCGTCGAATTATTCTGTTAATAGTATATCAAATATTGATTTTGTATTAAGTGGACACACTAAAAATGGTTTTACTTTTACAAAAGATATAGAAAATCTAGGCGATTACCGTGATTATGATCTTTTTACAATTAAAGAAGGGTCTGAGGATGTATTAAAAATTATTGACGGTGGATTTGTAGGTATAAAAGTCGATCCTGATAGCAATTATGATGTAACAATTTCAAGTAAATTATATAGTCCTCATGTTATTGGTATGAATTTTGAGGCAAATGAGATGCATGGAGATAAAATTGTTGCTGGTAATTTTATAGGAGACGCTTCGTTGGTATCAAATGTTAATTTAGTTGACAAAAATACTGATCATTTGACAGAAGGAACAAGTAATAGATATATCATTAATGATACATATATTACTGGAAATGATGGTGTATTGGATGTTATTGGTGATATTGTTGTATCAGGTGGTTTTGTAGGAGATGCTTCTAGAGTGTCGAATGTAAATTTACTTGATAAAACAACAGATTATCTAACAGAAGGTACAAGTAATAGATATATCGTGAACAATACATATGAATTAAATGAAGACGATACTTTGACAATTCAAGGTGATGTCAGAATAACAGGAAATAATATGGAATTTGGTACACAAAGTACGAATGTAATTAGTTTAATGTCTTCAAATGTTTATTTAGAATCGTCTAATATTTCAGTTAAAGGCGAAATATCATTTTTTGGTACTGTAAGCAGCACTGAAGGCGTGGAAACATCATCATTGAAAATTAACACAAATGAAAATAATGTCAATTCAATTGATATAACAAGGGAAGAATATCCCCCAAGTGGGGATTTTTTGAATATATACCAAAATGGTACAATATTCAATGTTTCGAGTAATTACAATGTGGGCATTAATTGTGCTCCAAGTGACGAAGGAGACAAATTGCAGATAAATGGTAATATGTCAGTAGACGATATATATTCGCGAGGAAATGTTACAGTTGATGAAAGTGTTATGTCGAAAAATATGGCTACATCAAATGTTATAGTTTCTGGAAATTATTCTCTTTTAGATTCAACATTATTGGAGAACTCTCTTGATGTATCTCGAACCGATTTGAACGCAGATTTTGTCAATGTTCATTATGGTGAAAACAGTCTTTTAAATATTAATAAAAATTTTAATATAGGTATTGGTGTTATTCCTGTAGATAATGCAGAAAAACTACAAATAAATGGTGATGTATTAGCTGATAATATTAACATTAAAAGAAATATTAAATCACATCAGACATTTTCATCAAATATAGTTATTGGTAACCTTGATACACTTGATAATAGTATTGGTGTTAAGAAATCACTTGATATCACAAGATCAATAAATGATGAAGATTTCTTACATATTCATTATAATACAGAAAATTTAATAAATGTCAATAAAAATTTGAATGTGGGTATTGGAAAAATTCCAAATGAATATGATGGGAAATTACAAGTAGATGGTACAATAAATGCATCTAATTTAAATATCATGGGTTTAATCACAACCGATACTATAATGGCGTCAAATATGACAATACTTGGTTCAAGTACTGAAATCAAAACAGAAACATATGTTACAGAAAATCTCGAAATAAATACATTTGATATTAAAAGCCCAGCTTTGAAAATACATAAAACATATTCTGATATTATAGTTTTTGATTCAAACTCAAATAATGATATTTTTTCTATAAAAACTGAAATTCAAAATGTAGATGGTATAATTCCAACAAATACAATCTTTGCAATGAAAGCGAGTGGTGATGTAGATTTTTATAATAACATTCAATTTAACAACGGTTCTATATTTGTTAATGAAGGTAATGTGACATCAAGAGAGTTTATTGGAATTGGTTCAAATCTTGATCATATTTTAGAATATTATTATACATCAAATCTCAAAGAAATTGGAGATTATTTGTATTATACACCAACAAGATCTTCAAATATTTCAAATTATGTTGAAAGAATTGATTCGGAATTAAATACACTTATCAGTAATAACGATACAAATGTTTCAAATTATGTATCACATACTTCAAATTATTTATATCAATATACTTACGATACCGCTAGTAATATTTTTCAATTTTATGATAATATTCTGGATCAAATGTGGCATATAAATAATGATAGATTGAGTTACGGTAATATAGATGTATACAGTAACAAAATTGTAATCAAAGATGACTTTACAGAAACAAAAGATATGGTGGCTTGGTATAAATTTGAAAAAGACACATTAGATTATGGGAAAAATGGATATGATTTAACAAATGAGGGTTCTGGTGGAACAATTCACGAAAATGATGGTATTACAGGTTTCAATGCTGATAATTATCTAGTATATGATTTATCAGGATCAATAGACTATGATCGTTTCAATATTTCTTTTCATATTGAAAGAATTAATGTCACTCCATCATTAGGAGGTGATATTATTGTGTTGAAAAATGATGAAGGTCAAAATATAACAAGTGTAAAAGTAACAGCAGATAAATTGATCATAAATGGTCAGGATGTAAGAACACAATTTACTGACAGCACATTTTATTGTTCATTGAATGTTTCTATTTTACGAGATGCACCAACCCCCATGATTTCTATAGATATATTTGTAAATGGTACCCGATCAACTCGTAATTATGACGATGATGAAGGTATTGATTATTCCAGTTTTTCATCAAAATGGGAAGATATAATTATAGGTAAAAGTGTGAATGATCTTATTATCAAAGATGTCAGATTTTATAATAGACATTTGGAAAAAGAAACAGAAATTCAATCTATAATGAATCAGAAAAATGATTTCTTGGGACAAGTTGTAGTTCATAATGATTTAATAAATACTTCGAATGAATTGAGTGAATATATTGAAATTAAAGATTTGAATATGTCGAATTATGTTGATACAATTAATACTGATTTAAGTGGTATTATTAGCACAAATGATAATAATATGTCCAATTATGTAAATAGAATTGATATTGAATTAAGCAATTATATTAGTGCCAGCAATATCAATATGTCCAATTATGTAAATAGAATTGATATTGAATTAAGCAATTATATTAGTGCCAGCAATATCAATATGTCCAATTATGTTGACAGAATTGATACTGAATTAAGCAATTATATTAGTGCCAGCAATATCAATATGTCCAATTATGTTGACAGAATTGATACTGAATTAAGCAATTATATTAGTGCCAGCAATATCAATATGTCCAATTATGTTGACAGAATTGATTCTAACCTGAAAAGTACTATAAGTAGTAGTATTGGATCAAGTTTAGGAAGTTTGAAGTATAGTGATTTATCAAATAAACCTACATTTGAGGTAGATAGATTATTAGTTGGAGTCGCATCAAATCCTGGCAATGATAACAATGGTTTTTTAGCAAAAACCCATACTGACCTAAGATATGTTAACAGCTATTTAGGTCTTTCTACAGATCCTGATTCAAATTACAGACTGAATATTGATGGCAGTGTTAATTTAACAGGTACTATAAATATTAATGAAAACCGACTTAATTTTACACATCTATCTGGTTCTATATTTGGAACATCAGGTGATGCTGATGAAAACTCATTGAAATCGTTGATTTATGTTGATGAAAATAATCAAATTTCCAAATTAACAAATATAAAATGGTCTTCTGGTAATGATACATTAACGATAACTAATTCCATAAGTGCTTCAGAATACAGAATAGGAGCTGATAAATTTAAATATGAACATTTAGAAAGCAAACCAAGCTTTACAACCGGTAAATTAATAGTTGGAGGGGAATTATCAGATAATAACAATTTTGGTGCATTAAGTGCTGAACATCTGTATTATGATAATGGAACTAAAAGGCTTGGTGTTAATAAAGAAACTCCAACACATACACTTCATGTTGGTGGTAGTGCAAAAATAGATAGTAATATTGAAGCAGGTGGTAATATATCATTGACTGGATCAGGGTCAAAAGCCTTTAATTTGGCAAGTGAATCTGAGTTGGGAATTGCTGCTGCTTCAGGGGCTTATAGTAGTTCAGCTGGTGCAGGGGATGTCGTTTTGAAATCAGCTAACAATTTATTATTACAATCCGGGACAGGACAAGCTGCTTTGATAATAGATACAAATAATAACATAACAACCACAGGAACTATAAATGGATTGTCGGCAAACCAATTTCAAGAATTAGCAAACGGTGGTGGTAGCAGTGGTGGATCTGGTGTTGGATTAAATTTAAGAGAAGATGATGGGTCAGTGTTGGATATGAGTAATATTAGAAAATATCCACCGGTATATTTGGATGATTCAACAAAAGTTACAGCCGACATTTATCAATTTTCGAGTATTTTTACTGTTGCAAGCACAACATATGGTGAAGGAATATACGAAATATCAGATGACTATATACGCCTGGATACAGGCACGGACGATCAATATCATAAACGATATCAAATACACAATATGTTTTATAATCGTGAAAATTTATACCCATATTCTAATCCAGTTAGACACCCTCATACTGGAAAATTTTTTTTCAATGATAGTGGATATGTAAGTAATGAAAGTATTGCCATAAATGGCTTTCGATGTGTTTATACAAGAATAAAGATGCCTCAACAAATTTATTTAGCATATGTTAAAATAAATGCATTATACGATGATGATAATGAAACACAGCCATCATCGACAGTTTACTCATTGATTGAAAAATATAAGATATTTGGAACAAATGATGATGTTAATTTCGAAGAAATTATAAGCTATACTGGAGATAAAATTTCACAGTATTCTCAAAAATTAGCAATACTAACAGGTAGTGTAACAAAAACATTTCCACAACATGTATCATATATTGCAAACCCAAAAAATAAGTATCACACATATTATATTTGTATAAACAAAATATCAGCAAACAATGATGGTTATTTGAGAATGGGATCATTTGAAATTTATGGTACCGAAGATGATAAAATACTGGAATATGATGGTGATAAATTATTAAAAGATTTACCAAACGATGATACAAATTTATTAATTAAATATGATTTCAATCAAAACACTAATAATAAAGGAACATCAAGTGGTAATCATTTGAATATACAAGACTATAATAGGATTGATTATTATAATTTTATTAATGATACAAGTGATATGATTTCTTGGTTAAAATTTGATCAATCAAATTTGAATGACATTGATGGATTTCCGTCTACATTTCAAGCTTTAAAAAATATCGAATATTCAAATGAAACATTTGGAAAAGCTTTGGTGTTTACAGAAACTGGAAAGGGTTTATCATATGATAATTTTAGAAAATCATCAGACACTTTGACGATTTCATTTTGGCATATTGCTGTAGCCAATTCTTTAACAACAGTATTTTCGGTACCTAATTGTTTTACTATTTCAATGTCTGATAACCAATATTATGAATTTACCCACGTTAATCATAATGAGACTACTAATCTAGAATACAATATATCATCATTTCCAAATTTAGGGTTTTCATTTTTTAGAGAATACATATCAACTTTTCCGATAACTGCTTTACATACAATTACAATGTCAAATAATACTCTAAAATATTACAAAAATGGTATATTACAAATTATTGTATCAAATATCAAATTAGAATATGATAGTTTCGATTTTCATGATGGTTTTGCACGACACCATAAATTTGGAGATATTAGAATATATGATAGAGAATTGTCAATAGGAGAAATTAATCAATTATATACGCAAACAGGTAATTTGTTAAGTTATAATAATTCACCATATGATTATTCTGAAAAAATAAATGGACAGTCTTCTTTGACATTTTACAAAGAACCAGGTTATGTATATACAGATACAGGAGAGTTAAATAAAGAGAGTTTTAGTATATCATTATGGGTTTTTGGAATCAAACCTTATGAAAATAAGAAGCAAATTATAGCATCTTCTTCTAATTCTACATCGGGAGGATGGACAATATATGTAGGTTATGACAATGAAACTATTACAAATCGCAAATATGGAGTTTATTTAAGATTATCAAATAATGAAAATCTACTCATATCAGAAGCAAATTCGTCTATATTTACAAAATCATGGAACCATATTGTAATAGCCGCTTTGAGTGCTAGTGTTGATCGTACATTAACTTACTACATAAAATTATATTTAAATGGAAATCGTGTAGATAATGGTTCTGCATTAGGTGTAGTTGTATTAGAGTTATCATTTGATTCGGATAAATTAACTTTGGGAGCTGGTAGAGATGGTGGAAATAGGCTAGCACCAATGACTAAAATAGATGATTTCAGATTTTATAACAAAGCATTGACCCATAGTGAAATCATTGCATTATTTCACCATACCGAATTAAATGCTCCACAAGTAATAACTAAAGAAGACCTTCCTATAGAAATTTTCGATTTGAAAAAAAATGGAAGTATAAATCAATTGGTAATAAACAATGATTTACATGTTTATGGAAACACAACACTGGGAAACACAAATATGGGAAACACAACAATGAAAAACACAACAATGGGAAACACAACAATGGAAGATGTAAGAATTAATGGGAATGTATCTCTATATCACGACGGTAGCACAGTTCAGCAAATAACATTTTATTCTAGTGTAAATAGAGGAGGTGATTATGGATATATTAAATATCAGGATCAAAGAGATGGCACTGGTGAAAATTCTTTATTAACAATAGGTAATCAGAATGACACAGACGACGATATTGCTTTAATGCCCACTGGAAAAGTTGGAATAAATACAACAGCACCTACACATCATTTACACGTACACGGTAATATTAGGTCGCAAAACATGCAAGTGAATTCCAATTCCGAAGGGAGTAGTGTTGGAATATATTTTGGAACACCATACGATGGTAGCCAAGGGGCTATAAAAGGAGGTATATTTGCAGAAGCTATTAATAGCTACAGTAGACATCATATGACATTCTGTTTAAATACAGACGGAAGTAATGCTACTTCCGTCTCATTAACCAATTGGCGCTTCAGAATAAATACAAATGGTCACTTGTACCAAAGTAGTAATGAGAAAGAATTCTCACAAACTTCAGATAAAAGAATTAAAGATGATATAAATGAAGCAAATTATGAATTATGTTATGAAAATATAAAAAAACTTGCACTACATCGATTCAAATATAAAAAAAATAGTTTAAATTTGAAATCAAACGATATTCATGTTCTTGGATTTATAGCCCAAGATGTAGAAAAATTATTTCCTAAAAATGTATTTACTTCAGAAAACGAAAAAGTAATAGTATATAACAGTGATGACGAGGTTATTGAAGAAATAAATGATTGTAAATCAATCAATACAGAACAAATTCAATGTTCATTATATGGTGCTTTAAAATTTGCAATGAAAAAAATAGATCAATTAGAAAATGACAAGATTGAAATATTTGCAAAAATAGCAAAATTAGAAAAACTATTGTCATTATAAAAAGATTCCCTAATATTTCTAAACAACATATACTTCGTATTTAAGTTATTTTTATTCTTTATTGTAAATAGTAGGTTACAGTATTAATGCCGCCGAAGAATGTATTTAATCAGATTGATAAATTTTTGAAAAAAGCTGAGAAAAACAACTTCAATCAAGTAGCTGAAACCAAAATAAATAATATTGTTCCTATTGAAGAAAAGGTAGAAAGGACTTTCACAGATCAAGGTAAAGTACTTTTTATCAACGAGGAAGGTACTATTGCAACATCTACTATCAAAGCAGACAAACTAGAATTCATCAAAAATCTTCGCTCGCCTGTTAAAACTCAATTAAAAGATTTCGCGGTCAACAATCTAAAATATTATATAAATGGTAAGATTATTACTGAAAAAAATAATTATTACGATGAAACATATTCAATTTATCAAGATTTCTCTACAAAATTAAAACAAGGTAAAACAACAAATGAAATCCCCGATGGTCAAACAAAACGATTCATTATTAATGGTTCTTATGATGGTGACATTTTTGTAGAAGGTACTCTATCGAATTCTGAAGTTATTGTGGTTCATAATACATATACCTCATTGGATACTAATACATATGAAGCTCCTACTATGCATTTAACAAAACCATCAGAAGAAATAATAAAATATCCAAGACAAGGAGTAAGTTTTTCATCAAAATCTAGTTCAAATATAAGTAATTATGCAAGTAATAGAGCGTTTGATGGAGCTACAAGTGGTATTTTTGTATGGATGACACCAACAACTTCTTATCAAAATGGTGCATATACTGGAAGTTTTTATATTCGCCCAGAATATCTCGGAGAATATATTATAATAGATTTAGGGGAAAATACAATCATTAATAAGATCAAATTATATGGTCGCGGTAACGCTGATGCACAAAGACATCCTAGAAATTATAGAATATATGGTTCTAATGATGTAAATGATTATAATAGTCCTCAAAACGGAAATTGGACACAAGTATTTGATAAAATCAATAATACCGAAGATACTGTCCCATCAAGTTATCCATCTGTTGAAGAATTTTTTGATAATTTTACTTCATATAGATATTATGCATTAGTCATCAATAAAATTTATTCAGGAAATCAAATAACTGAACTTTTAGAATGGGAATTATATCATGTACAAATTCCTGATCCATCTGCTCAATCAACTAATGTACCATTTGGTGATGATACAACAGATATGTTGGCTTGGTATAAGTTTGACGATAAAACAAATCCAGGTATTGACAGTTCTGGAAATAATAATAATTTAGAATCATATGGTAACTATGGTAACGAAACTAAAATAAGTTATGATATCAAGAAATTTGGTAATGGATCTTTTGGAAGAATTGATGATACTGTAAATTATAGTGATTCTCAAAATGATTATTTGTCATTACAAAAAACAGACACTCCTATTTTACCACAAGTGTTCTCATTATCATTTTGGGTTAGATTAAATGAAATAACAAGTTTTCATGCATGGTTTTCTACTAGAAAAGGTGATGGTAAATCTGGTATATTATTTTATACGATGAAAAACAATCATTACCTTGGTATAACTTCTACTTATAATCAGACTGACCGTCGTATAATGATACCTTATACATATGAAAAATTTTCAGAAAATATGGGAGAAAACGGGGAACCAAATAATTTTAATCATATCGTGTTTACATTCGATGCAATCAACAAAACTACAAATGTTTATATTAATAATAATTATTATACAACATCTGAAGTTCTTTATCCACAAGATAGTGACTGGAATGAATTACTAGCTTCAGATACTTTAACTTTTGGAAGAGATTTGGCAGAATCTTATCTAGATGGATATAAATCAGAATCAGGAAAGGTCTTTATAGATGATTTCAGATTGTATAATCGTATTCTCACAGAAAGCGAAATATCAGATTTATATAATTATACAGATTCTGTCCAATCAGATACTCCAACTTGGTCTGAAAATCAAACATCTGGTGCTGTTTTAAGAATTACTCAAGGGAATGTCAAAAATATCATAGATACATCAGTTGGACCTACTGATGTTTTATCTGTATCTCATTCTGGAAATCTTGGAATAAAAACAAAATATCCCACAGAAAAATTAGATGTAAGAGGAAATATTAAAGTTTCTGGAAATATTAATGATACTTCTTCTACTTTAATTGGGTATACTAATAACACTAAAGATAGTGTTCAATATCAACTAGATTTGATTAATGAAAATATTGCAACTAATAATCAAAATATGATTTCTCATGTGAATAATACTAATCAAGAAACATCTAATTATACTATTCGAGGGATGATTAATCAAGTTACTGAAAATACTCAAGGTGTGCAAACATATATTGAAGATCTAATTAATAATGTTGCCAATACTAAACAAGATGTATTGACAATGAGTAATGGTATTAAATTTAATACTGATAAAAATTTTATCGAATTAATCCAAGAATCAGAATGGAATACTGAACAAGATTATATCAATTATGGTTCTGTACAATTACATAGAGATTCTATAAAAATTAATGATAAAAATGTAATATTTAGTGACGAAATTGCTGGAAAAGAAGATAATACTGAATCAAATGCAATGATTAATAATACACTATACCTTGATTTGCCACCTAATAAAGTTTTACAAATTTCCGAAGATTTCGATCATCCTATGATAAATACTTTAAATGGTAAAATAAATAAAATACAAGACGAAGATGTCTTTTATACAATCTTCACAGATACATCAAAAGCATCATCTATAACATTCAATGAAAAAATGATGTGTGATATATTATTGATAGGTGGCGGTGGTTCAGCAATATCAGGTGGAGTTATTTATAATAAGGGAGTTATTATGTTACCTGGAAAATATGCTGTAAATATTGGGAAGGGTGGTGAAGGTATAGAAAATATTGGTACAAGTTCTTCAATATATTTAGAAAATGATGTCATTGCTAAAACAACTGGTTCTGATAATACAGAAGAAAACTTCGTTCCAAGTGGTACTTCCGAAATAAATGATGTATCAATTGCAAATATATCATCACAACCTATTGTAGATATAACAAATAATCAAGAAGTTACGAGTTACAATTATGGCTTAAATGGTAACAATGGAATTATTATATTGAAATGGTATCCAACTATTGTCGTTCCAGAATATTCATATTATAACAGACTTTTGAAATATCCATATCATGTATGGGAAGACATTAATTTAAAATCAAACTATGACAGCTTTTTAGATACTACGATATCAATAAAAGAAACATCTTATTATGCTGCAGATACTGCTGGAAACAATTTATTTAGAGGTTCTGGTATTGAAATGGAATGGAGATTGTGGAATAGATTGAGAATATGTCAATCTGCAACAAATACATATTTAGATGACGGGACTGGTAAAAATGAATATAGAACAGGTTATAGTGGAGAATATTTTTTAATTGATTTAGGTAAAGAAATATATTTGGAAAGTTATAAAATACAACATAGAGAAATACAAAATGATATTGAAAAAACATCATTGCCCGTATCTTGGCGTTTATACGCATCAAATAATAGTAATGTATTTCAACAAGAAATTAATGTAACACAGAATAGTCAAAATGTTGAAAATACAAAAACTGTTGCAAACGATCCATCATGGGTTTTATTAGATGAAAAAGAAAATTCACTTGATTTATGGATTTTATCTGAAGAATATAATCAAAATAAGGATAAGTATAGAAAAATATTGAATGTGAAATTAGACTCAAATCCAGAGTTTTCATATAGATATTTTATGATAGTTTTCAATAAAATTGAAACAAATAAACATAACAAGGATATTGCATTAGACACTTTAGATTTTTTTGGTTATACAGAATACAAAATATTAGGGAATTCTGATGTTTTTGTAGATAATAAAAGTGATCTCTTAGTTTGGTATAAATTTGATAATAGTCTAGATGATAGCAGTTTAAATGGAATCAATTTATTACCCTTTCAAACTAATTCAATTACTGAATTTGCTATTCCACAATATGACAATAATATAAAAGAAAAAGGTACGCATTCGATTTATTTGGATGGATATACAAGACTTCAAGCAAATAACAAAGATAATAACTTAAATTTTTATACACCGGAGCAAATGACATTATCTTTATGGTTTTTTGGAGGTTCCTTACAACCATACAAACAAACTATTGCTTCTGCTAAAGCAGGAGTAAATAAAGGTTGGGCAATATTTTTCGAAGCAAATAATAAATATAGAATTCGTTTCGAATATGGCAATGGTAATTTTCAAGATAATTATGGAACATTTGATTTTTCAACTAGCACGACTAGCACGAATGCAAATATATGGTATCATTTAGTTTTCGTTTTTGATAAAAATAGAAAAAGTGAAACTGATAGTACTAAAATACCTATTGATTTATATGTAAATGGAGTGAAAAATTCGACTATTTTCATAAAAGATAATTTTAATTCAACTGACACAAATGGTAAAGATTTTGGTGCAACAAATTTATTGATAAGTTCAACCAACAATTGGAAATCAACAGATTTTAGATTAAATAAATTCTATATCGATGATTTTCGGTTATATAATCGTGTTTTAACAAATAATGAAATTTCAGAATTGTATAATTACAACCATGATTCTGTGATTACTAAAATAGCAGGGGTTGAAAATTCATTCGGTGATGATACAACAGATATGTTAGCCTGGTATAAGTTTGAGAATAATTTTGAAGATTCTTTAGGAAATTATATTGCAACAATATCAAATAATCCTATTTTTAGTAATACACAAAAGAAAATAGGTGATTACA